>SL_5KL_010_SEDDRAFT_10000101_pt1 | contig 46958 bp, 42 predicted proteins | sample SodLakKL_010_SED_FD_9118 | JGI IMG/M metagenome (IMG submission 9118)
GTTATTTCCTGTGCACATGCTGGAATCCTGGTAAAGTGCGGGTTTTAGTCCGCCTGTGAGCAAGTTTTTGAGCCCTTTTGACAAAACCCCGGAGCTGGAAAGATATAGTATAATGCCATAACAATTCCACAGGATACGTGGAAGAGCCTAAAACCTGAAAAATATATGCAAGTAGTATTGTTTTGGCAATATCTGCAGTGGTTGTCATCTAGTTTACAAAAATGTAACAATTTTTATGATGCAGAAATAATAATGATTAAGTATAAGTCCAGAAAACCATTTTCGGCGGCTGTAGTAAAGATGAAGGAGTGTTAGAATTTCTTTTCTGCTCAAATTTTAACTGAAAAAGGGGTGATTTTGTAATGCAAAATCACAACTTGCGGGAAAATTGGGCGACGCGGGCAGGTTTTTTCTGGCTGCAGCAAATCCCGAAGTGGGTCTGGGCAACATATGGCGTTTCCCTTACATGACCGGTGATCACGGTGGAGCGGCCTTTCTGGCGGTCTGCCTTTTCCCCGGACGCGCTTTACGCATCCGGGGAATCTCGGCTGTTCTGCCTCAGCCTTTTTTGGTTAATTGTTAAGCCAAGTTCATGCAGATTCAACGCGGCACATCAAAGCCGAATGGGGCCAGCTGCCGATTTCCGGGCTGCAGTACTTTTCATCCATGGGGCAGAGCAGGTTGGCATTGGATTCAAAGACCCCGAAGAGCTCAGGTTTACCCTGCTGCCTTTCCGGAAACCACCAGCCGTGCTGCACGTCCACCATGCGGGGATGCATGATGGTGGAGGTCTGAAGCTTTACCCTGACCTCACCCTGAGGTGAAGCCACCTTCACCCACTGGCCGTTTTTAAGGCCCAGTTCCTCAGCTGTGTCCGGATTCATCAATACCAGGGGATCAGGCACCTGCTCCCTGGCGGATTCTATCTGGCGCTGCTCCGAGTGGTACATGGGCATGAACCGGCTTCCGGTGATCAGGATCAGGGGGAAATCCCGGGCAATTTCAGAATCACCCTCAGGGCTCCACAGGGGCTCTTTGTACCGGGGCAGGGGATCACATCCCAGCTCTTCAAAGAGGGACGAGTAGAGCTCCACCTTTCCTGAAGGCGTACCGAATCCGTGTTTTTCATATCTCTTGTACTCAGGACTGCCGAAGAATCCGTAATCTTTGGTCAGCTGTTGAAATGTGGTTCCCACAGGCTCCAGGCAATAGTCAAAGACCTGTTCCAGGTTTTCCCAGGGCCAGTCCTTTTCCTGGCCCAGTCTTAACCCCAGTCCCCGGTAAAACTGATAAGTGTCCCTGCGTTCATACAGGGGGTCTATTCCCGGAGGACAACTCATGCAGAATCCTCCGGTGGACCAGAGCTGCGGCTGCTCAACCGTGGTGGCCGAGGGAAACACGTAATCGGCCAGGGCCGCAGACGGAGTCATGTAGTATTCCATGACCACGTAGAGTTCCAGTGACTTGAGGGCCTCAAAAACCATTTTCGAATCCGAAAAGGAGAGCATGGGATTGCTGGCCACGGAAAGCATGGCTTTAACTGGATAGGGCTTACCGGTGATGGCCGCCTGAAACACGTCCCTGGCATGGGCCACGCAGGTCCTGTACATGGACGGAGGTGAAACCATGCCCTGGGGCAGCTTCTGGTTGTTGGCCATGTTGCGCTCCCAGCCCGGAAACCCGAAAAAGGGATAGGTATCCGCGCCCAGCTGTTTGCCCCGCTGCTCAGGACCGATGGCTTCAGCAGCCACCAGGTCGAATTCACCGCGTACTTTGGCCGCCTGGGGAGTCTGGCTGAAGGTCTCGCCGCCTTCAATTTCCAGGTTTCCGGTAATGGCCCGCAGTATGGCCCGGGCCCTGGCGCACTGGTTGGAGTTTACGCCCTGCTTGTCCAGACCGTATCCATATGGAATCTGGGCCGGTTTTGATTTGGCGTAAAGCCTGGCCGCGGCCTTGATCTGCTCAACCGGGATCCAGGTGATCCGGCTGACCTTTTCCGGGGTGTATTCCTTTACCGCCTGTTTGAGCTCGTCAAAGCCCACAGTCCATTTCCCAACGAACTCGCGGTCATAAAGATCCTCTTCTATTATCAGCCTGATCCAGCCAAGCATGAGTGCCAGGTCGGTTCCGGGCCTGATCTGAAGCCACATGTCGGCAAACTCCACTTCTTCTATGCGCCTGGGATCGACCACAATAAACTTGACCCCCTTTTCCCTGGCCTGCTTCAGGGCCGGCCAGGTCTGAACAGGTGAGGAGTTGGCCGCCGCCCGCCCCCAGACCACAACACACTGGGCCTGGCGCGGATTGCCCCTGGCCATGCCCCCGTAAGTGGCGTACTCTGTGGCGTAGGACGGGCACATGCAGATATTGTTCACCCCGCAGACGTTGGGCGAGCCGAACAGGTTGAAAAACCGCCTGCAGTCCCAGTGGTGGGTCCGGCTGGTGCCGTGGGTGAAGGCCAGTGTTTCCGGTCCGAAATCGTCCCTCAATCCGGCAAGTTTTTCCGCGACTTCGTCCAGGGCCTGTTCCCAGGAGATGCGCTGCCATTTGCCTTCGCCCCTTTGGCCTTTCCTTTTCAGGGGGTGGTTTATCCTTTCGGGGTGGTAGATATGCTCGGGCATGAGCAGGCCGCGTTCGCAGATGAGCCCCCTGGTGACGGGATGGTCCGGGTCGCCGCTGACCTCGAAAACTTTTCCGTTTTTCATGTGCAGAAGGGTTCCGCAGCGGGGATGGCACAGACCGCAATAGCTCCTTCTGACCTCGTCGTGCTCTTCAGGTCCGGCCTTGGGGTCGTATGCGTACAGGGGCAACCCTGAAACAGCAAGGGATGATGTTACCAGGGCCGAGTAATGCAGGAATTTTCGTCTGGTTATGGCCATATTTCCTCCAATGGTCTTTGTAAATGATGGTTGGCGGGCTGAACCCGCATCAGGCTGCTAAAATATTTCTTTTGCAGCCCTGACCAGGTCGTTCTCGTCAGGGATGTAAAACTGCTCCAGTGGGGGACTGGCCGGAACCGGTATGTCCGGTCCGGTCACCCTCCTCAGGGGCGCCTTGAGATGTTTGAAACCCTCTTCCATGACCACGGCCGCGATTTCTCCGGCAAAGCCCCCGGTGCGGGTGGCTTCGTGCAGGACAATGAGCCTGCCTGTCTTTGCGACTGAGTTCAGGATGGTCTCTTTGTCCAGGGGGGCCAGGGTGCGCAGGTCCACTATTTCAGTTTCAATGCCTTCACGGCTGAGCATTTCAGCCGCGCCCATGGCCACGCCCAGCATCCCGGACCAGGTGACCACGGTCAGGTTCCTGCCTTCACGCTTGATATCGGCCTTGCCCAGTGGAGTGAGATATTCCTCCTCAGGCACGGGCATGGGCGCAAAATAAAGGCCCATGTGTTCAATAAAGATCACCGGGTTGCCGTCCCTTATGGACGATTTGAGAAGCCCCTTGGCATCGGCCGGAGTTGAGGGCATGACTACCTTGAGTCCCGGGCAGTGGGCCGCCCAGGCTTCCAGGTTGTGGGAGTGCTGGCACCCGGCCCCGAAACCGGCCCCGCTTTTTATCCGGACCACCAGGGGAAAGGTGGATTTTCCTCCGGATAAATATCTCAGTTTGGCCGCGTGGTTGACTATCATGTCCGAGGCCAGGGTGAAAAAGGGATTAAACATGATTTCCACCACAGGCCGAAGTCCTGCCTCGGCCGCGCCCACGGCAAGTCCGGCAATGGCCGCCTCGGAAACCGGGGTATCTTTAACCCGTCCCGGTCCAAACTCTTCCAGAAGGCCGTGTGTGGGAAACATGGGGTTCACGTGGATACTTACGCCCACGCCTTCCCCGGCAATGAACACTCTGGGGTCGCGGCGCATTTCCTCTCTCAGGGCCTGATTCACGGCCTGTCCCATTCCTAGCTTTTGCATAACCTGCATCCTTTATGTCCTGGGTATCCTGATTATAGCCCAAAGATCAGTTAATACATAGGTGCATCAGTATCATGTCATCTCAATCCTTAAAGATTGAAACTCATCAGACATACACATCTTCCAGTGCTTCATGCGGTTCTGGATAGGGACTTTCCTCGGCAAATCGGACAGCGTTTTCAACAATCTTTTCTGCCAAAGATTCCATTTCCTTTATCCGTTCCGAAGGAATGACCCCGAGGGAGACAAGTTCATCTCCGAGTCTGGGGATGGGACATTTTTCCTGCCAGGCCCTGATCTCATCCCCGGGCTGGTAGTGCTGGGGATCGGATTCGCCGTGTCCCCGGCAGCGATAGGTCTTGCACTCAATAAGGGTCGGTCCTCTTCCTTCCAGGGCGAGCTGCCTGGCCTCCCTGGCGGCTCTGTAAACCTCCGGGGCATAATTTCCGTCAACGGTCACTCCGGGCATATCGTAAGCTTCGGCCCTCCGGGCCATGTCCTGGACCCTGGTATGCTCTTCATAGCGCTGAGCCCCGGCATAGAGGTTGTTTTCACATACAAATATGACCGGCAGCTGCCACAGGGCGGCCAGGTTCAGAGCTTCGTGGAAAGAACCTTCGTTTGCAGCGCCGTCTCCGAAAAAGCACACGGTGACCCTGGGTTCGTTTTTATACTGCTGGGCAAAGGCCTGGCCAACCGCAATAGGCAGGGTCCCGCCCACCACGGTTGTGGTGCAGGGTGCATTGACCTCGGGCACGGCCAGGTGCAGGGTTCCGCTTTTGCCTTTGTTGCATCCTGTTTTCTTGCAGAAGATTTCAGCCATGAGCTCTCTCGGATCGGCGCCCTTGGCCAGGAGGTGATTGTGGCTGCGGTGGTTGGTGATGATCACGTCTTCCGGCTCCAGGGCAGCGCATACTCCTGAGCCCACAGCTTCCTGCCCGGTGGACAGGATCATCATGCCGGGAATTTTTCTTTCGATTCTGCAAAGCTCAGCCAGGGAATCAGAAAATTTCCTGGACAGGATCATGGTCTCCAGCATTTCGATTTTTTTATTGGCCGGTACTTCCATATAGTCTCCTTGTTTTCAGGGATATCTGTGCTTTCGTGATTATCATGTCCTGTCTCTTATCATTCGAATTCCACCTAGGGAGAATCGGGTAATGTGGTCTGTGATGAGCTCAATGTCCATGGGGTCGAAACTGTCCGGCTTTATCCTGGACACGATGTTCCGGCCGGTAAAGTGGTTCAGGCACTGACCCAGCACGCTCATGGCGCAGAGAAAGGTCTGCTCATGGTGATCCGGGCCGGCCGGGTCGTTTCCCAGGAGTTCGTCGATTATCTCCTTGAGATAGACGTACAGAGGCTGGATGGAGTTCTTGACCATCCGGTCCAGGGCATCGGAGTGTTCGACAATTTCCCTGACAATGAGCCTGCCGTGCCAGTCCGGAACTCCGTCGCCCAGGATTCGGAACAGAAAGGAGCGGATAAAGGCCTGGAGCTTTTCTTCGGCCGATGCTTCATTCCTCAGGCCCAGATCCGGGGGGTATTTTCGCACCGACCATGCATGGGCGTGCTCAAGAACCGCCGCAAAAAGCCCCTGCTTATCCCGGAAATGGTAGTTCACCGCGCCCACATGGGCGCCTGCCCTTTGGCAGATTTTCCTGATGGTGGCGGATCTGTAACCTTGTTCGGCAAAGATCACCCCGGCCGCTTCTATCAGCCGGTCTTTTGCGTCCCCGTTGTTTTTCTGGGTATTTCTCAATGTTTGTCCCTATGGAATGTTTTAAACACTTGTTTCGAACAAATGTTCTAATCTGTCAACCATGAATGGAAAACATTTTGTAGCAAGACCGGCCAATGATTTATTAGCTATTGTATATTGGTTATGTTCATGAGAAGGTGTGTCAAAAAGGAAGAACCAGACAGCCAACAAACAAGGCCTGATTAAACGTATCTCTCGCTTTCCAAGCACATCAGCCACATAAAGGTATAACCCATGAACCAGCCGCCTGAATCAACGTGCATAGACTGTGAGCATTGTTTTCCGGACAGTGAAGGCCCCACCTCCATGGGCATCTGTCTTCTGGACCCTGATTTTGAGCCTTATCTGGAAGAGATCATGGAGCTTGACTATAAAAAATGTCAAGGTCTGATCCGGAAGAAGCGCTTTGATTTCAACCGCGAGGCCTGTCCGGATTTTTCACCTGCTGAAACAGTGGAACTAGAAGAATTTGATGAACTTCCAGATGGGGTTGAATCCACTGACCAGAAAGAAAAAGGGAAGAATTTTGACCTTCGGCAGGTAGATTTTAAGACACTGCCTGTAGAGCCTTACCTTCAGGACATGTATTCATCCAGCCGTTCAAGAAGGGAAAATGGTGTCAACTCCATTGGAGCGCTCACAACCCTTGGCAATGAAAAGGCCAGGGAAGAGCTGATCAGGTTTTTAAAGGATCTGGGGCCTCCGCAGACTGTGGAACAGTCCAGATTCAAGGCTGAAATCCTGAACTATTTCCGTGGGCTGGAAAACAACCAGGACCTTTTGAACATACTGCTTTCAGATCTTGAAAACACCGTCTCCAACAACAGCACCCGGCAGTGGATTACGGCCATCCTGGACTTTCTTGGCCGGGCCCCGGTGGAGCTGATAAAAGATCGACTCCAGTCCATGGTTGACAGAAAAGTCTTTTCCCAGCGCCTGAAAAAAAGAGTAGTGGACATCATTGATCCCGTGCCCTGGGATTATGACTAATCCGGGTGATTAAGTTAAACGTCGGCTGGAAAAAGCGTCGGGCCGCATATATTACAATACTTCAGGGCTTGCTTCGGAGAAATTTTTAATCCGACTTGCAAATTTCCGTTAGACAAGTTTATCACCGCCCTGCATGAGGGATAAATCTTCTGATCTGAATCGAGTCGGGTGCAGATCCCGTTGGCTCAGATTCATTTAACAAAACAAAGGAGAATCAGATGCCAGATGAAAGTAATATTATCGGAACAGTTTTGAACATGAAGGATCTGGTTTCATATCAGACCGGTTCAGTCGTAAGCCGGACACTCATAGGAAAGAGCGCGGGAACAGTCACAGTATTCGCATTTGACACGGGACAGGGACTCAGTGAACATACCGCCCCTTTTGATGCAATGGTTCAGATTATTGACGGGGCAGCTGATATTACCATTGACGGCTCTCTGTTTAAGGTTCAAGAAGGAGAAATGATCATAATGCCTGCAAATAGGCCCCATGCCCTAAAAGCAAATGAAAAATTCAAGATGATCCTGATAATGATCAGAAAGCAACAATCTTAGCCGGTCACATATGTTAAACAGCCAGACACTGTCTCCAGGAAAATCTGTGTGGCTTTTCTGATGACACCGCTCTGCGGCTTGGGCGCTTTTTCAGTATGTCACCCCAGTTCTGATTAAATCTTCAAGCTCGATATGATCTTGAGGTAACCGAAGATTTTTAGCGAACACTTTTGACCATGAGGTTCACGCTTTTCACGGTAAGGCAGGCTGAATGTGCAAGGCTTTGAAAAAGCGCTATGGTATCGTCCATGTCATGGGCCATGAAGAGATATCCCCCGGCGCAACAGTGATCCCGGCCCGGCTTTTCCCCATCTAAGCCTGTGGTGAGGTAATCCATGTCTTTGCCTTGTTTTTTGCCTGGTATGCTTGCGGTCTGTTTGGCCTCGGACTCGGCGCAAAGCAGGTCTGAGCCATTGCCCAGGGGAATGATCCACTCGGAAGAAGGTATTGAACTTTTTTTTCGCGTTGAAGGTGAAGGGGCTGACACGATAGTTGTTCTGCATGGAGGTCCAGGGTTGTCCAGTGAATCGCTTCGTCCTGATTTAGGTTTTCTTTCCAGGGATTTCACCTTGTTTTTCTATGATCAGCGCGGTTCAGGCCTGTCCACTCCCATCAACAATCCCGACCGCGTCGGCATTGCCCATCATGTGGCAGACGTGGAAGTGATTCGCACCTATCTGGGCCTTGACCGGGCCACTCTCATGGGCCATTCCTGGGGTGGGGGGCTGGCACTGCATTACGCTATGAGACATCCAAAGCAAACAGACCGGGTTATTCTGATTGATCCCATGCCCTTGCGACGTGATCCGCATATGGCTGTATTCGGCCAGAACCTGAGGGCTTGGATGGATAATGACGCGCTTGAAAAACTTAACGAGGCGGCAATGGCCTGGGATAAAGCCGCGGATCCGCACTCAGCATGCAATGCCTATTGGGAGCTTTTTATCCGCGGCTATCTGGCTGATCCCCATGGCAGGGTTCCTGTTCAAGGTGATCCTTGTCACGGTTCAAAAGAAAACCTTAATGACCGTGTGTACAGGTATACTCTGGGATCACTGGGCGCATGGGACTGGCGCCTGCAGGCGCAAAAGGTTCAGGCCCCTGTTTTGATCGTGCATGGGGAAAGATCGCCGCTGCCCCTTGAGAGCTTCCATGAATGGGAAGCAGCCCTTTCCAACGGGAAGCTGGTAATGATTCCGGGCAGCGGTCATTATCCGCACGCGGAGCAGCCGGAAATGTTTCTGTCCATTGTCAGGGAATTTATCCGGGCAAAACGGACTTCGAGCCTTGAGTGAGTCTGCGAACGGGCGGCCTGCCGCGCCATAGGTGTGACTAAATTTTTGAGCTTAAATCGAGTATACTTCAATCGTCATTGCCGGGTTTGACCCGGCAATCCATCTTTTTTCGAAAATCAGAAATGCATGGATTCCCCAGTCAAGCTGGGGAATGACTCACGTGGTATTAGCCTAATTTTGCTGAACAGTTACAAATTCAGCAGATTATCTCGGTCCGACCCCAAAAACAAAACAGATAAAATCTGTACCGGATTAAAGGACGGCATGACCCTTCTGTGTGAGGCAATAGATGAAAATAATTGATCTCAGCCATCGTATCGAGCCCGGCATGCCGGTGTATCCGGGTACTGAAGGCCCGGTTTTCGAACATCCTTTTGACCTGGCCAGAGACGGATTTGTGGAGATGAAGATATCGATGATGTCTCACACCGGCACCCACATGGATGCCCCGGCCCATATCCTGGACAGGGGAAAAACCCTGGATCGCATGCCCATTTCGGCGTTTTACGGACAGGGGGTATGCATTGACGTGAAAGCGGAGCAAAAGGAAATCGCCGCCCAGGATATAACGGCTTACGAGGACATGATAAAAACAGCGGATTTTGTTTTATTCAGAACCGGATTGTCCAGGTTGTGGGGCACTGCCGGCTATTTTGAAGGATATCCGGTTTTAAATCCGGAAGCGGCGCACCGTTTGAGCGAGTTCGGTCTAAAGGGGGTCGGCTTTGATACCATATCGGCGGACGGCCCCGCAGACACGTCTTTCCTGATTCACGGGATACTCCTGGGCAAGGACATGATTATAATTGAAAACCTGGCCAATCTCGACCTGTTGCCCCGGGCAGGATTTTCTATAGCCTGTTTTCCGCTTCATTTTTCCGGGGCTGACGGCTCCCCGGTCCGGGCGGTGGCATTTGTGAATTGATTATGCAATCGTCTTGGGCTGGGAACAATCCATAAGCAAATGACAATGTCCGACAATAATTTTTTTACACCTCAGGCCCGGAAAAGGTTGTGATAAGCCTGTGATGTTGGTTACAGCTTATCGCCCGGATCCGGGGCGCTGGGTTGAAACATTTACGAAAAGGAAAAAAACAATGAATCAGAGAAAAAAACAAAATATGTACATGTAGGCCGATACGTTGCTGAGGTGGAAGTTGCTCTGCTGGAAGACGACACCGGCTGGTCCCCTTATCTCAGCATTGAAGATGCCTACAAACTGGATGACGTGAGAGAAGCCCTTCGCCAGAGGGATTTGCAGTCAGCGACGAGATATGGGCGAATTTACGAACTGCGTCCGGTAGTGAATCAATAGCGGCTTTTTTCAAAGGCTTTTCTGACTACACCCAAGGAACAGGGTGGGGTCATTCCCACTGGCAACCTGAAGACTCTTACAGTGCCCATTTTGAGGGTGGAACAAGCGTTCTAAGGCAAAAAAGCAGCCTGTTTTGGAACGTATCATGCGATAATTCAGTAGATTAGCTCGGTCCGACCCCAAACGCCCTGGTGGACAGGTATAATGAACGCCGGGAGCAGGATATCCTGGTCAGCAGTGTCCTGGACGACTTTACCGATGAAATCATGGACCTGTACCAGGCCCTGAAAAAAGAGAAGGAGTCCTTTGCCGACCTGGGTATAGATTTTGAGGAAAAGGCCTTTTACGACATCCTCAAGTCCCTGGCCCTGAAATACGATTTCATCTATCCTGAAGATAAGCTCATCCCATTATCCAAAGCAGTCAAGGAAGTTGTGGACGACAAGGCCAGATACACGGACTGGGATCGCCGCGACGATATCAAGGCCGAACTGAAAGCTGATCTGATCATCCTTCTGGCCGATCACGGCTATCCCCCGGTGGACCGGGATGAAGTTTATAAAGAGATCTTTGAGCAGGCCGAGAATTTCAAGAAGTATCAAAGCAGGGTCGGGGTTTAATAGGTGCGCCAAAGGCCGCGGACTGATCAGGCCTTGAAAAAAGAAGCCCAGGGTGGTTATCTTTGGTTTGCAGTGATTTCCAGTTAATCTTTTCAGCCGGAAAAGCTCACATGTGCCTGAACCATATTTATGAATGTAAAATGATTTCCAATTACCCATGCCGCAGGCAGCAGGGTCCTCCATCCCCCGCAGGCCCCTTTTTGCCCGCGTGTCAGCGCAGACAACTGAGCGGAAGTTGAACAGGGCACCGATTCCAGGTTTAACCCGGGCCGAAGAGACGGGAATGATCTTGATCATGCCCTGTGATCAGCATAAGATGCCCTGATGAAATCAGACGGTCCGGTAATTGAAGCCACGGGCCTGGGCAAGAAGTTCGGGTCGTTCACTGCCGTGGACAATGTGAGCTTCCAGGTGAAAAAGGGAGAGTTCTTCGGCCTTCTGGGTCCCAACGGTGCGGGCAAGACCTCGGTCATCCGGATGATGTACGGATTTTCTCCCTTGAGCTCTGGAAGGATGAAAGTCTTCGGCCTGGATATTGAGACGGGGTGGAGGGAGATCCGCTCACGCATGGGGGTCTGCCAGCAGGAAAACACCCTGGACCCGGACCTGACCGTTGAGCAGAACCTCCTTGTATTTGCCGGGTATTACCGGATGCCCCGAAAAAAGGCTGCGGAGCGGACCCGGGAACTTCTGGACTTCTTTGCCCTGAACCACAGGAAAAATGCCCAGGTCAGCCAGCTCTCCGGGGGCATGGCCAGGCGGCTCATGCTGGCCAGGGCCCTGATCAACGAGCCCGGCTTGATCATTCTGGACGAGCCCACCACAGGGCTGGACCCCCAGTCAAGGCACCAGGTCTGGGACAAGCTGCGGGACCTGCAGGCCAGGGGACTGACCCTGGTCCTGACCACCCACTACATGGAAGAGGCTGCCAGCCTCTGCCACAGGATTCTGATCATGGACCATGGCAGGATCCTGGTGCAGGGCTCCCCGGAGGGGCTGATCAGTGAATTTGCCGGGACATCGGTCATAGAGGTGGAAAACCCGGGACCGGATCTTAAGGGCTTTGTGGAACAAAGAGGAATCAGCCACGAGGAACTGGCCGGCAGGCTGATCATTTACACTGATGATCTCAACGGGCTGGGACGGGTCATCAGGCAGGAGTTCTGTCCGGAAAAATGCCTGTTTCGCAGCGGAACCCTGGAAGACGTGTTTCTGCGCCTCACCGGAAGGGAGCTCAGGGAATGAAGAGATCCGACCTGACCTTTTTGTTCCTGCCGGTCTGGAAAAGAAACCTCATAGTCTACCGCCGCATCTGGAAGGTCAACTTCATGGTCCCCCTGCTGGAGCCCCTGTTCTATCTGGCCGCATTCGGTATAGGCCTGAGCGGGCTCATCGGAGACGTGGTCTATGCGGGACAGGAATTGAGCTATATACGGTTCATCGCCCCGGCCCTTCTGGCCACGGCCATGATGTTCAATGCCTTTTTTGAAACCACCTATGCGTCCTTTGTACGCATGTACTACCAGAAGACCTTTGACGCCATGCTGGCCACGCCCCTGTCCCTGGAGGAGGTGATCACCGCGGAGATCGTCTGGGGGGCCACCAAGTCCATGCTGGCCGCAGCCATAATCCTGGGGGTGATTTCAGCGTTCGGGTATGCAGCCTATCCCTGGGCACTGCTGGTGATTCCCCTGGCTTTTCTGGGCGGGATGGTTTTTGGATCAGCGGGCATGTTCTTTACCGGGATCACTCCCAGCATCGACATGTTCAACCTGCCCTTTTTTCTGCTGGTGACCCCGCTTTTTCTGTTCAGCGGAACGTTTTTCCCGGTCTCCAGCCTGCCGGCCTGGGGCCAGTACCTGGCCCAGGTTTCGCCCCTGTATCACCTGGTGGAGCTGACCAGGCTTGTCACTATGGGCCGGATGGAATCAGACCCGCTGCTCAGTCTTTCCTACCTGGCCCTGTTTGCTGTATTTTTTTACTTCCTGAGCATCAGGTCCATGCGCAAAAGGCTTATAAAATAGCCCCTGAAAAGCCGGTTATATCAAAGGTTCTGCAGGTCTCTGCTGGCTTGAGCAAAAAGTCCTGCAGGAGCAATCATTTCCTGGTCAGGATACTTCCCTGGCCATACTGTCCCCCACCTGGCTGGTGGTCATGCCCATGCGCCCGGCTGACTGGCTGGCCATGCGGGGCAGAACCCTGGCCACCGCATCCTCCACAGCCCGGGCAGCCTCTGCTTCGCCCAGGTTGTCCAGCATCATCTGTCCGGCCAGAATGGCAGCCACGGGATTGGCCTTTTCCTGTCCAGTGTACTTCGGGGCGGAACCTCCTATGGGTTCAAACATGGACACTCCGTGGGGATTGATATTGCCTCCGGCTGCAATGCCCAGACCGCCCTGGGTGATGGCCCCCAGGTCGGTAATGATGTCCCCGAACATGTTGTCCGTGACAATGACGTCGAACCATTCCGGGCTCTTGATCATCCACATGCAGGTGGCGTCCACGTGGGTGTAGTCGGTCTCCACAGAAGGAAATTCACTGGCCATGTCCCTGAATACCCTTTCCCAGAGACCGAAGGCATAGGTCAGGACATTGGTCTTGCCGCACAGGGTGAGCTTGCGCCGGGCCCTGGTGGTGGCCAGCTCAAAAGCGAAGCGCAGGCAGCGCTCCACTCCCATGTAGGTGTTTACTGACTCCTGCAAAGCCACTTCGTGTACAGTATTCTGCCGCAGGCAGCCTCCGCTGCCGGCGTACAGGCCTTCGGTATTTTCCCGGACCACAATATAGTCGATATGCTCGGGCCCCTTGTCCTTTAGGGGGCATTCTACGCCTGGAAAGAGCTTGATGGGCCGCAGGTTGATGTACAGATCCAGGGCGAAGCGGGTCTTGAGCAGGATTCCCTGTTCCAGGATTCCAGGCTTCACCCGGGGATGTCCTATGGCTCCCAGATAGATGGCCTGGAAACTTTTTAGCTCCTCCAAAACCGAGTCGGGCATGACCTCGCCGGTTTTTAAGTACCTCTCTCCGCCCAGGTCATAGGTGTGCCAGTTTAATCGAAAGCCGTAGCGCTCTCCTGCTGCTTCCAGAACTTTCTTCCCTTCCCGGATGGTTTCCGGGCCGATACCGTCTCCAGGAATCAGGGCCACATTGTACTCGCGCATGCATCACTCCTTGGTATATTTTATTGTAACCTGCTGTTTTAACAATTTTAGCCGGATTTCCTGGAAGCCTGTGGATCTTCTCCTGCTCTTTCAGTTTTTTCCTCTTCCTGTTGTTTCCGTTCCTGTTCTTCCTCAGCTTCAGCCTCAGCCTCCTCTTTCTCCCGGACTACTTCCTTGGAGGCATCGGATTCGGTATAGTACTGGATTTTGGGTTCCTCAGAGGCTTTTTGCCTGGGTTGACCCACAGCTTCTGGAGCCAGGCTGTCTCTGGTTTCCTGAAGCATCCGCATGGGAGGGGCGTCGCCTTCCTTGTCCATACCGAACCAGATGGTGCGGTGGGGGAAGGGTATTTCTATACCCCGCTCGTCAAAGACCCGCTTCATGCGCTCCAGAAAGGCCCGGCGTACGGCAAACTGGCGCATGGGCCTTGTTTTCATCCTGACCCTGATTTCAACTGCGGAATCGCTCAGACTGTTCAGCCCGAACACCTCCAAGTCTCCAATGATGTCGGGTCCCCAGGTTTCATCAGCCCGCAGTTCCGCTGCTACATCCTGCAGGGCCTGGACCACCTCGCCGTAATTTTCCCTATAGGCCACTCCGGCGTCTATCAGGGAGTAACCGTAATTGCGGTTGTAATTCAGTACCGTGGTTACGTCTCCGAAAGGGATCACGTGCACTGTTCCTTGCAGGTCGCGCAGGGTCACGGTGCGCACTGTCAAATGTTCCACAGCGCCGGCGTGTCCGCCGGCTTCCACCCAATCGCCCACGGCTATGGAATCCTCGATAAGGATAAAGGCTCCGGTTATTACGTCCCGGACCAGGGTCTGGGCCCCGAAGCCTACAGCCAGGCCCAGCACGCCCACCCCGGCCAGGAGAGGGGCTATGTTCACTCCCAGATGGGACAAAACGCTCATTCCGGTCACCAGCACCAGGACGATAAGAATAACATTCTTGAGCAAAGGCAACAGGGTGAGCATGCGTGTACTGGGCTTTTTGCCCTCTTCCTCCTCTTTGCGTTCCCTGGCCAGAACATTTTCTATCTTGGCGCTGGTCAGTTCCCAGATCAAAAAGGCAATCCCGATAATGAGGACCAGAAGGAGCACCTGTGAGATTATTGACATGCCCTCGGTAGAGAACAGCCAGCCAAGGGTTCCCAGGCCCCAGGCCTGCAGCACGGCAAAAAGCGCTATCACACTGATCACGCCCTTTATGATATGCCTGAGCATCGGGATGTAGCGGTTGGCCCTGGCCTCTAGATCAGGATACTTTTCCTGCAGTTCTTCGCTGATTTCAAATAATCGGTCTATGCCCCGCATGCTCATGCGCATAAGAAACGAGGCGAGAGCGATGATGAAGACGGTCAGAATGAGAGCCCTGGCCAGATAATAAAGGCCCCCTTCGATCTCCAGGGCCCAGGTCCCGAACATGCCCGCAATAAGAACTATGGCGGCTATATGCCAGACTTGGGCCAGGCGGCGTCGGAAAAGGCTCACCGCCTTTATGGGAGCCGGTTTTTCGTCAGATGTTTCCGAGGGAACGCCTTCAGGTCTCTCTTCAGTTTCTGCGCTTTCTCCCCGCAGCCATCCGGCTACCTCGGCCCGATTCTGCAGGACCAGAATAATGGTCAGGATGCTGATTACAAAACCCAGCAGCTTCAGGAAAAAGGTGTACAGACCGTCAGGGAGGCCGAGAAGAAGGGCTGCCTCCAGGATGAAAAAGCCGTATACGCCGATAACTACCAGTCTGCGGATCCAGATGTACAGATACTGCACTGATTCGTTGTCCAGGGGCAGAAGCCGCAGGGATGGAGCCCCGGGGACCAGGATCAGTTTGGCCAGGGCCAGGATTACCCGGACCAGGATGATGGCATTGACCAGGGTCAGGGCCACCAGTTGCGTACCTGCCCTTGGTTCAAGCAGGGGAAGCAGGCCGTAGGCTGCCGCAGCAAAGGCTGCAACCGGAATAAGTTCCAAAATGGTGCTGCCAAGCAGAAAAGCTGCCCGCAGCCCTATGTTGTAGGTCTCCTGGTCCTCCAGGGCACTCCTGGCCCTGGCGAGGAGGCGCCTTACCAGTCTTTCCGCGGCAAACCCAGCAAATAGAACCAGAATCACCTTGCCAGCCATCTCGCCCCAGGTTTTCAAAACATCTGGATCCTGGGCCTGTTTTGCCAAATCCGACAACAGCTCCGGGATCTGGAGCATGTTTTTGCCTGCGTTGGATAAAACCTGGCTGACCCCCTGCATCTGTTCCGACAGGAGAGCCAATATCCGACCGATCAAGCCGCGAGGCTCAACCTCCTCCTTTTTCTCGGGCACAACAGGCTTGCCGGCTTCCTGTGCCGCCAATAGGGTTCTGAGGTCCTGTTTTAGCTGATCCCTGCGCTCTGGATCCTCCAGATCCTGGAGAAGCTTTTCTATGCTGGCAGTAGAGAGTTCGGAGGCAGTTGTGGATGGCGTCTCCTGGGCGCCTGTGGGGCAGGGGGATGAGATCACCAGCATCATACCCAGGATAAGAGGTATAAGGAAGGCAAGTTTTGCAGAGCAGGATCTCATGAATACTCCTTTAGACATGTTGCAAAGTGGAAATATTAAGCCCGATATTACCGGGTTTGTCTGATCAGGCTGAATGTGCTCCCGCACCGGCCCGGTCCCCAAATCTCTCGCATGGTTTAAATGTGGCATTACAAGAAAGGAAGCGGTCTTGTAAACCAGATATTACTTGTATAGCTTGATTAATTTGGCTCCTCGACGCAATGTGTGAATTTTATATACAGTTAAAAATGAAGAGCCTTATCCAGAATGCCGGCTCCGGGGTTTTGGCAAAAGCGGCTTAAACTGTCTGAAGCGAGCTAGGCGGATTTAAGCCCGCACGTTCTTTCCTGTGCACATGCTGGAATCCTGGTAAAGTGCGGGCTTTAGTCCGCCTGTGAGCAAGTTTTTAAGCCCTTTTGACAAAACCACGGAGCTGGAAGATATAGTATAATGCTATATCAATTTCACAGCATACGTCGAAGAGCCATTAATTTTAAGCCGGGGCCGGGGCAGCTGCCAGTGTTTACTTGAGCGGACGGCAAGAAGATCATCCAAAACAAATAAACAGTTCTCCGGCAAGGCCAAGGTCCCGTTGTGTTATACACAGGGGAAAATTGTACTGAAAAAATCTGTCATGATTTGATTGTTAACCCGAACATGGAGTAGCTTTTGTGCTGGATGTAGGTTATTGTGAACAAATTCTTTAAGGTTGCTCTTTTTTTTCTTTTTTAATATGTATCTTTTTACTTAACTATATACTGCATGAAAATGTTTTCTTTACTGTAGATGTATATGTTTGCAATATTTGAAAATGACTGAATATAATCAACTCCATGAAAACATGGATGGAGAACCATAATACCAGGGATGAAACATAATGGATGAAGTTCTGGACAAAATTCTTGAAAATTATTTTGAAAATGATGGCAACTCCTTAACCATTTTGCAGGACATTGAAAAGAGTTACGGTTATATACCTGAAGATGCAGTCTGCAGGATCTCCCGCAAGCTGGACATACCTCCCAGCCGTTTTTTCGGGATAGCCACATTTTATTCCCAGTTTCACCTCAAGCCCAGGGGAAAACATATCATTACCGTTTGCCGGGGCACTCCCTGTCATGTCAAAGGATCTGAGAAAATTCTCAACAGGCTCCAGATGGAGCTGGATATACCCAGGGGAGAGGATACCTCGGAAGACCTGCATTTTTCAGTGGAAGAGGTGAACTGTGTGGGCGCCTGCGGCTTGTCTCCGGTGGTGGTCATCAACAGCCAGGTCCAGGGCCAGATGAGCATCAACAGGATGATCGAGGAAATTAACAAGCTGAGAGCACTGGATTAATGGATAAAAAAGATATTGTCATCAAGGTCTGCTCCGGCACCGGCAGCCTGTCTGCAGGAGGAAAAGATGTCCTGGAAGCATTCAGGAGCCTTGCTGCATCCACAGGGACACAGGCTGAATTCAGGGACAGGTGTACTGCGCACCAGGTAGGCTGCAGGGGGTTCTGCTCCAGGGATGTGCTTGTGGACGTGATCATCAACGGGGAAAAGATCACTTATGAACTCATCAAACCGGACATGGTCCCCAGGATATTCGAGGAGCATATTCTCCAGGGCGACCCTGTGGATGAATGGATGGCCGGTGAACAGCACCGGGAATTTCATGCAGCTCAGACCAAGATTGTTCTTTCCCATTGCGGGGAAATGGACCCCGAAAGCCTGGATGCATATCTTGCATCCGGGGGATATGAGGCAGCTCACCAGGCCTTTGTCCGGATGACGCCCGGGGAAATCATAGAGGAAATTAAGAGGTCTGCTTTGCGGGGCAGGGGAGGGGCCGGCTTTCCCACAGGACTGAAATGGGAGTTTGCCGGCAGGATGCGCAGCAAAGAGAAGTACGTTGTCTGCAACGGCAATGAAAGTGATCCGGGTGCTTTTGCAGACAGGTGCATCATGGAGGGAGATCCTCACAGCGTTATCGAGGGCATGATGATCTGCGCCAGAGCGATAGGTGCTGAAAGAGGATATATCTATGTCCGGGACAGCTACGCACTGGCTGTCAAGCGTCTGGGCCTGGCCCTGAGGCAGTGCCGGGAACATGGTTTTCTGGGCAGCAATGTATTTGATTCAGGCTTTGATCTGGATATCAGGCTTTACCCCGCCCCTGGAGCCTTTATCTGCGGAGAAGCCACCGCCCTGATGAAGTCCATTGAGGGAAAACGGGCCATGCCGTCTCCCCGCATGTGGCGCACAGCGGAAAAAGGGCTGTGGGGCAGGCCCACGGTCATCAACAATGTCGAAACCCTGGCCAATGTTCCCAGAATACTGGGCAGGGGAGCTGAATGGTTTGCAGGGGTAGGGACCGAGAACAGCGGAGGGACCAAGGTCTTTTCCCTCACCGGAAAGGTCAAAAACACCGGTCTGGTGGAGATCCCCATGGGTGTCACCCTGAGGGAAGTGATCTACGGTATTGGCGGAGGCATGGTTGAAGACAGGGCCTTTAAAGGGATACAGCTGGGCGGACCCACCGGGGGCTGCCTTTCCGAGGCTTTTCTGGACAGCCGGGTGGATTATGAATCACTGGCCCTGGCCGGAACCATCATGGGCTCCGGAGGCATGGTTGTTCTGGATGAAACCAGCTGCATTGTGGATACGGCCAGATTTTTTCTGGATATTACCCAGGCTGAATCCTGCGGCAAGTGCACTCCCTGCCGTCTGGGACTGAGAAGGATGTTCGAGATTCTGCAGAGAATCACCAATGGCCATGGGCGAAATGGAGACATAGAACTTCTGGAGGACCTGGGCAGTCACATCAGGGCCACATCCCTGTGCGGTTTCGGCATGACCGCTCCAAACCCGGTGCTGACCACCATCAGGTACTTCAGGGACGAATATGCAGTGCACATTAAAGACAGAAAATGCCCGGCCCTGGTGTGCAAGAATCTTCTGACTTATTCCTGCATCCAGGAAAACTGCACCGGCTGCGGGTTGTGTAAAAAAGTCTGTCCGTCCGACGCCATCAGGGGGACCCGGAAAAAACCCCACAAGATCGACCAGGATCTTTGCGTCAAGTGCGGCTCCTGTTTTGATGCCTGTAAATTCGACGCCGTACTCAGGGAATAACATGCCGGATCACTGCGAGGATGAATATGGTTACCTTGAATATTGACGGTCAGGATATAACCGTGGACAGAAGCTATACTCTTCTGGATGCGGTCCGTGAAATGGGAATTACAATCCCTACCCTGTGCCATCATCCTGACCTGTCCCTTTTTGGAGGCTGCAGGCTTTGCCTTGTGGAAGTATCCGGCATGAGAAGGCCAGCGGCCTCGTGTGTCACACCGGTCCAGGAGGGCATGGTGGTCCAAAGTTCCACCCCTTACCTGGAGAGACTGCGAAAAACCAACGTCGAGCTTCTGCTATCAGATCATCCCAATGACTGCATGCTCTGTGAGCGGGCCGGGAACTGCAAACTGCAGGAACTGGCCTATTACTACGGCCTCAGGGAGAACCGGTTTGAGGGAGACAGAAGAATTTACAGCAGAAAAGACAACAATCCCTTCCTACAGAGGGAGATGGAGAAGTGCGTCATGTGCGGCCAGTGCGTGCGCATCTGTGACGAGATCCAGGGAGTGGGGGCCATTGATTTTGCCTACAAGGGCCTTTGGACCAAGGTCACGCCTCCTTTTGAAAGAGACCTTGACTGCGAGTTCTGCGGCCAGTGCGTGGGGGTATGTCCCACCGGGGCCTTAACCGGAAGGATATGGGCCGGCAAGGGCAGGCAGAAATTCAGGGAAGTGGATACGGTCTGTTCTTATTGCGGATGCGGATGCATCCTGACCCTGGCGGTCAAGAAAAACCAGATAGCCAGGATATACTCCAGGAAAGATACTATAAACGAGGGCATGCTCTGCGCCAAGGGCAGGTTTGCGTACGAGTTTGTGAACAGTCCGGAAAGGCTTACCCGGCCTTTGATCAGAACAGCTCCCAAGAAAGACTGGCAGCTGAACGACTCGGGCCGGTATGCCCAGGTTAAACCGGAGAGATCCTCCACGAACTCTTCCGGTGTTTTCAGGGAGGTGTCCTGGGAAGAGGCCCTGGATCACATTGCCTTCAGGATCAAGGAGATAAAGGACGTGCACGGTGCAGACGCCATAGGGGGGCTGGCTTCGGCCAGGTGCACCAATGAGGAGAATTATCTCTTTCAGAAGTTCATGCGGGCCGCTGTGGGCACCAACAACGTGGACCACTGCGCCAGATACTGACACAGCGCCACCATTGCCGGTCTGGCGACGGTTTTCGGCTCGGGGGCCATGACCAACTCCATTGAGGAGATCAAGAACAATGACCTGCTCCTGGTGATCGGTTCCAACACTACCGAGACCCATCCCATTATCGGCCTGCAGATGAAAAAGGCTGTGAGGAAGGGCGCCAAACTTATAGTTATTGATCCCAGAAGGATCGAGCTGGTCAAGTGGTCACATGACTGGCTGCAATTAAGGCCTGGAACAGATGTGGCACTTTTGAACTCCATCATGCACGTCATTGTCAAGCAGGGACTGATTGACCAGAGTTTCATGGATTCTCGAACCCAGGGCTTTGAGGAATTCAAAGACACTCTTTCCAGGTATACCCCCGAATATGCAGAAGAGATCACCGGAGTTCCCCGGGGAAAGATTGTGGAGACAGCCTATCTGTACGCCAACGCTTTCACCCCGGGCATCTACTATACCATGGGCGTCACCCAGCATACCCACGGTACGGACAATGTCTTCTGCATTGCCAACCTGGCTTTGATGACCGGAAACCTGGGGCGGAGTTCCACAGGGGTCAATCCTCTCAGGGGTCAGAACAATGTCCAGGGGGCCACTGACATGGGATGTGTGCCCGCTTTTTACCCGGGATACCAGAGCGTGGACCTCTCCGGGGTGCGGGAAAAGTTCGAGAAGGCCTGGAAAACCGGACTTTCCGCCAGGCCGGGGCTCACTGCCACTGAGATGACCGAGGCTGCACTGCAAAGCAGTCTGAAAGCCATGTATATCAAGGGCGAAAACCCGGTGCTGAGTGATCCGGATATTCAGCATACTGTCAAGGCCCTTAAAAATCTGGACCTGCTCATTGTGCAGGATATCTTCCTGACTGAGACTGCTGAGCTGGCAGACGTTGTTCTGCCCGCAGCCTGTTTTGCCGAAAAGGAGGGCACATTCACCAATACCGAAAGGCGGGTGCAGAGAGTGCGCAAAGCTGTGGATCCACCCGGAGAAGCCAGGGAGGATTCATGGATCATTTCCAGGCTGTCCGGTAAGCTCGGCTACCCCATGCACTACGAGAACATGGAAGATGTATTCCGGGAAGCAGGAAAAGTCTGGCCGGCCCTGGCCGGGATCACCTATGCCCGCATCCAGGGCAGGGGCCTGCAGTGGCCCTGTCCCACCAGGGACCATCCAGGCACCCAGTACCTGTTCAAGGGCGGTTTTCCCAAGAAAAGAGCTGTGTTCACCAGGGTGGAGTACAGGCCTTCTGAAGAACTGCCGGATCTTGAGTATCCCCTGGTGCTGAACACGGGAAGAGAGCAGTTTCAGTATCATACAGGGACCATGACCAGACGGGTGAAGGCTGTAAACAAAATTTCTCCTGAGGCTTATGTGGAGGTCCATCCTGAAGATGCGCGCAAGACAGGCGTGGATCATGGACAGATGGTGGAAGTCAGTTCCAGGAGAGGCAGCATCAGGATAAGGTGCCATATTTCGCCCAGGCCCCTGAAAGGGACAGTATTTATACCCTTTCATTTCAAGGAGGCTGCAGCAAACATGCTGACCAACACCAGGAGGGATCCTGTGGCCGGGATCCCTGAACTCAAGGTCTGCGCAGTCAGACTGGAGCCGGTCAAAAAATAGAATTCACTATAAAAGGAGCTATCATGATCAATCCACAGACACTAAAGGACCAGATTCTGCTCAAGGATATGGATGAAAATGAATTGCGCAAGATTTCCAGCATAATTGAAAAGGTCAATGTCAGACAGGGAGAGACCCTGTTCAGGGAGGAGGACGAGACCAGGGGGCTCTGGCTCATTCATTCCGGCAGGATTCAGATATCCAAGATGGCGGCTGACGGATGGAGGCAGACTCTGGTGGTTCTGGGCCCGGGGCATTTCTTTGGAGAACTGGCCATAATCGAGAAGAGAAAACATGTTTCCAAGGCTGAAGCCCTGGAGGATACGGAGCTCTTCCTGCTGCCCAGGGAAAAGTTCGAAAGCCTGGTGGCTGAGGATTGTGCCCTGGCCCTGGATTTTTTTAAGAGCATGGTGGTAGCCCTGAGCAGGAATCTGCGCCGGATGAACGACAAATTTTTAAGCGCTCTCATCAGCTATTAAGTGCTGTAACGGACATGTCTGCTGTTTCTCCCGGACACAGGGAGAGCAGGCCTGGTGAATATTCAAAGCTGAGCGGTCTGTAACTGAAAGCTTTTGCCGGGCAGAAAATTTTCAGCTGTCAAAGTGCAAGCCGGTTTCAGCCGCAGGAAAATCAAGGAGGAAATCATGCAGGACAAAATACTGGACGGCAAGAAAGTATCCGCGGACATCAAGGCCGAACTCGCCGATGAAATCAAAAAGCTGCAGGATAAAAGAAATATTACTCCCGGGCTGGCCGTGGCCCTGGTGGGGGAAGATCCCGCATCACAGGTCTATGTGAACATGAAGGAGAAGACCTGCAAGGCCCTGGGCATTGTCTCGCACAAGCATGTTCTGCCCGCTGACGTGTCCGAGGACAGACTCCTGTCCCTGATTGACGTGCTCAACAATGACCCGGAAATCGACGGCATCCTGGTCCAGCTGCCCCTGCCCGGGCATATTGACGAAAACAGGGTCCTGGACAGGATAAAGGTGGAAAAGGATGTGGACGGTTTTCATCCTGTGAGCGTGGGACGGCTGGTGCTGGGGCAGCCCGGTTTTCGGGCCGCAACCCCGGCCGGGATCATCGAGCTTCTCAAGAGAAGCGGGGTTGCCATCCAGGGCAAAGAAGCCGTGGTTGTCGGACGCAGCAATATAGTGGGCAAGCCTGTGGCCCTGCTGCTGCTCAATGAGCACGCCACCGTGACCATTGCCCACTCCAGGACCCCGGACCTGGGCGAGGTGACCCGCAGGGCGGATATTCTGGTGGTGGCCGTGGGCCGCAGGGAAATGGTTACCGCGGATATGGTCAAGGAAGGAGCCGTGGTGGTGGATGTAGGCATTCATAGAACTGATGACGGCCTGGTGGGCGATGTGGCCTTTAATCAGGTTCAGGAAAAAGCCTCGGCCATAACCCCGGTTCCGGGCGGTGTAGGGCCCATGACCATAGCCATGTTAATGTCCAATACTGTCCAGGCCGCCCGAAGCCGTGCCTGATATGCTTAAAGGTATGCTTCCGCAATAAAGAGTTCGGCCCGGATGCATGCGGGAGCATCCAGTGAACGCATTTTTTGGCCAATCATTATGCGTCCGGATCAATATGTATTGAACCGGATACAAGGAGAGCAATATCCATGATTGTAAACGCTGTTCCTCCCTGTCAGGCTGCGTGCCCCATACAGATGGATGTGCAGGGCTATGTCGCCGCCATCTCCCGGGGGGACTTGCAGGAGGCGGACAGGATCATCCGCAGGACCAATCCCTTTCCGTCTGTCTGCGGCCGGATATGCACCCGTGAATGCGAATTCGTGTGCCGCCGCGGACAAAAGGTTGATGAACCAGTGGCCATCAGGGTCCTGAAACGATTCGCAGCGGACCGGGCTGAAAGTGTTGTTCCTTGCGGGCCGGAAAAGCCCTATTACGAGGAAAGGATCGCTGTGGTAGGAAGCGGTCCGGCAGGGCTGACTGCTGCGCACGACCTGGCCCTGCTGGGTTACGGGGTTACAGTCTTTGAGGCCGAGGACGAACTGGGGGGCATGATGACCAGGGGGATTCCCGGATACAGACTTCCCCTGGAGGTGGTGCGCAAGGAAATAGAACGAATCCTTTCCCTGGGTGTTGAAGCCAGGACGAGTCAGGTACTGGGCCGGGACTTCACCCTGCATGACCTGCGCGAAGAGTATCAGGCTGTTTTTCTGGCCATGGGCAGCGAAAAGAGCTTCTGCCCGGACTGCAGAGGGGTTGATCTGTCCGGAGTGCTCACTGCTGTTGATTTTCTAAAGGATATAAGCCGCGGTGAAAGGCCTGATCCCGGGGAAAAGGTGGTGGTCATCGGAGGCGGGCACACAGCCATTGACGTGGCCAGGACCTGTCTCAGGCTGGGTGCCGGAGAAGTTAGCGTAGTCTACCGCCGGACCATTGATGAGATGCCCGCGGGTATGGACCAAGTTGAGGAGGCCCAGGAAGAAGGTGTGGCTTTCAGGTTCGTGACAGCTCCTGTAGAGTTTCTGGGCGTGAAAACCGTGGAGAAGATGCGCTGCGTGAAGATGAAGGTGGACAAGTCCTGCAAAGGAAAAGGTTCTCTTGTCTGCGTTGAAGGCTCGGAGTTCGATATCAAGGTGGATTCCATCATCCTGGCTACCGGCTACGGTCCCAGGACCGAGCCAGTGCAGGAACTCTTTGACAGCCTGGACGGCAAGGTGGAGATCAAGGATGGTTCAGGAGCCACCAATATGGCCGGAGTCTTTGTGGGCGGAGATTTCCTCAGCGGGCCGACCTCAGTGGTCCAGGCCATCGCCTCGGGCAGAACAGGAGCCGACTCCATCCACCGCTATCTTAGAAGCCTGGCCCCGGTGGACACTCCGGAGCCGGTGGTCCTGGATGACCTGGATGATCAGGTGGCTGCCCTGGTGCCCAGGGCACAACGCAGAAAAATACCTGCCCTTCCGGTGGAAGAGAGGATAAAGAATTTTGAAGAAGTGGAACTGGGCTATACCCTGGAGGAGGCCAGGGCAGAAGCGGGACGCTGCCTGAACTGCAGTGCCGGAGCAGTGGTTTCCTATGAGTGCGCGTCATGTCTGAACTGCGTTCTGGTCTGCCCCTATGAGGTGCCCAGGCCGGGGGCTGAAAGGGCTGAGATCGACATCAGCCAGTGTCAGGCCTGCGGGATCTGTGCGGGACAGTGTCCGGCCGCAGCCATTGATCTTGGCCTGGACCCCAGGGAGAAACACCGTGAAATACTCAGAGAGGTACTGGACCGGGCAGGCCGGGAGGCACCCGGAGCCTTTGTTCTGCAGTTCATGTGTGATTTCAGACAATCACGGGTCCCCCCTTCTGAGTCTGGAAAAGCTGTATACCAGGTATTCAGACCGGGTCTTGGGCGCATGGACGTATATGAACTTCTGGCTCCGTTTCAAGCCGGCGCTGCTGCGGTTCAGGTGGCAGCCTGCAGGGATCAGGACTGCAAGTTCAAGGACTGCGCCGGATGGGTCCGGAAAAACGTGAAAAGGGCGGCCAGGGTCATGGATGACCTGGGTCTGGATCCCGGGCAGCTGAGTATTGTTCAGGAATAAAATCCACATCCAAATTACCAACTCAAGGCAGGTGAACATATGATTGTTGCTGAAGCAAAGCCTCTGGCTGAAATTCAGGGCATGATCCAGGGATACAGAAAGATACTTATTGCCGGATGCGGTACATGCGTGACAGTCTGTCTCAGCGGCGGTGCCCAGCAGGTGGAGATTCTGGCTGCTTCCCTGCGCACGGCATGGAAGCAGCAGGGACTTGCATGGGAAATAAACGAAGAAACGCAGCTGCGCCAGTGTGATCCCATGTTTGTGCAGCAGATCAGGGACAGGACAGGGGAATACGATGCAGTCCTGTCCATGGCATGTGGGGCCGGAGTGCAGACCATGGCCGAGACTTTGGGCGATATTCCGGTTCTGCCGGCGCTTGATACCCTGTTTTTCGGCGGGGCTGACGGACAGGGAGGATTCGTGGAGCTGTGCGCTGCATGTGGACAATGCATACTTTCCCGCACAGGAGGGGTCTGTCCTGTGGCCAGATGCGCCAAGGGCCTGACCGATGGACCCTGCGGCGGGGCCCAGGCAGGAAAATGCGAGGTGGCCAAAGATACGCCCTGCGCGTGGCAGCTTATTTATGTCAGGCTGTTGAGACTGGGACAACTGCATCTTTTAAAGGAAAGCACTCCGCCCAAAGCCAGGCGGGTCCATCCGGCCAGACTGGTCAGGGAAGGATGACACAATCTGTCCGGCATTAAGCCACAGATTCAATCACAGGAGATAGATGTTATGGGATTTAAAGAAGCAGTAGAGTCTGAAAAATTTCTGGTCACCGCCGAGGTCGGGCCGGGCAAGGGCACAGAAATACAAGGATTACTGGAGGATGCCGAGCTGCTCAAGGACAGGGTGGACGCCATTAATGTCACTGACCTGCAAAGTTCGGTAATGCGCCTGGGATCCCTGGCTGTAAGTCACATCCTTGCTGACAAAGGCATTGAGCCGGTGTACCAGCTGACCTGCAGGGATCGCAACAGGCTGGCCCTGCAGTCTGATCTTTTAAGCGCCTGGGTCCTGGGAATCAAGAACGTCCTGGCCCTTACCGGGGACCATCCGGTGCTGGGGGATCACCCCGAGGCCATGCCCGTATTTGACCTGGACTCGGTAAGTCTGCTTCAGACCATCAAAACCATGAACAGCGGCCATGACCTGGCCGGTAATGAGTTTAACGGGGCTCCTGATTTTTTCCCCGGGGCAGTGGTCAACCCCGGGGCTGATGCCGGAGCCGGCCTGGAGATGCAGATCATAAAGCTGGAAAAGAAGATCGAGGCCGGGGCCCGGTTCATCCAGACCCAGGGAGTATTCGATCTGAACAGTTTTGAAAAGTTCATGAAGAGGGTGGAGGGCTTCAAGGTTCCTGTCCTGGGGGGGGTGATCATGCTCAAGTCAGCGGGAATGGCCAGGTTCATGAACAGCAAAGTGGCCGGAATTTCAGTTCCCGAAGCCCAGATCAAAGCCATGGCCGAGACCAAGGACAAGGTCAGGACCAGCGTGGAGATCGCATCCGGACTGGTCAGGGGCATGAAGGACATGTGCCGGGGCGTGCATATCATGGCCATTGGCTGGGAGAAGAAGGTCCCCATGGTCCTGGAGGAAGCTGGATTGCAGTAGACCGATGCCGGATACCAGACTCCGGTGGTCAGATATCTGAAGATGGAAGGAGAAAAAAAAGAGCATTGTCCGCTGTAAAAGGTAGAGTCATGATCAGGATTGCCATTATCGGAGCCGGGTCCGTGGGAACCGCAGTGGGTTACCTGCTGAGCAGAGGGGGGTACAGTGTTGCTGGCATAGGCAGCAGAAGCATTGAGTCCGCACGCAGGGCCGGGCAATTCATCGGCCAGGGTGAGGCATCCACTGACCTGGCACATGCAGCCGGGCAGGCGGACATAGTTTTTATTACCACTTCAGACGACGCCATTGAGCAGGTCTGCAAAGATATTGCCGCCCAAGGCGGATTCAGGCCGGGAAGCCTGGTGGTGCATACCAGCGGTGCCCTGTCCGTGGATATCCTGGACTCAGCCAGGCAGGCAGGGGCTGACACCGCTTCCATGCATCCGCTGCAGAGCCTGCCCAGTGTGGAGGATGCAATCAGGAACATGCCCGGGTCCTGGTTCTGCCTGGAAGGAGGCCCTGAAGCCCTGGAAAAGTTAAGGGAAATGCTCAAGGTCTTTCAGGGCCGGGAACTGGTCATCCAGCCGGGGGGCAAACCCCTGTATCACGCCGGTGCAGCGGCTGTTTCCAATTTTCTGGTGGCCACCATCGGCTTCGGCCTGGAACTGCACCAGGCAGCAGGCATAAGCAGGCAGGATTCTCTCAGGGCGCTTCTGCCTCTTATCCAGGGAACGCTCAAGAATATCGAACATCTGGGCATACCTGAAGCCCTCACCGGGCCCATTGCCCGCGGCGACGAACACACCGTGGAGGATCATCTCATCTCCATTGCCCGGGAAAAACCTGAGCTGCTGGGGCTTTACTGCCGGCTGGGAAAATACACTGCTGGCCTGGCTCTGGAAAAAGGCACCCTGAAAAAGGACTTCGCCCAAAGAATCCTTGGTTTGCTGGACCGATACGGTTCATCGGGCTCAAGTATATATGTTCCAGACAGGTAATCAATCCTGGAAAAGGCTAAGGTAGTGGCCATAGCCCTCCTTCAGCATTTCCTCCCTGGGTATGAATCGCAGTGCAGCCGAATTGATACAGTATCTGAGTCCGTCTGGACCAGGCCCGTCCGGGAATACATGTCCCAGATGCGAGTCTGCGTATCTGGAACGGACCTCGGTGCGGCTCATGAACAGAGAGCGGTCCTCGCGGGTGACTATGAATTGATGGTCAATGGGATGGGTAAAGCTCGGCCAGCCTGTACCGGAATCGAACTTGTCCCTGGAAGAAAAAAGGGGTTCTCCTGAGACCACATCCACGTATATGCCTTCTTCTTTGTGATCCCAGTATGCATTGTTGAATGCCGGTTCTGTGCCGTCTTTCCGGGTGACCCTGAACTGCATGGGAGTCAGCCTCTTGAGCAGCTCTTCCCGGCCCGGCCTGACAAAAGAGGACCAGTCCTGTGCCACGTTCTTTTTCCCCAGCCCTTCTTCAGAGATCTGACTTCCGACGTCAGACATCCGAATGCTGCTCTCTGACTTCTGATCAATTATCTCTGTGGTCTGGTTTTCGGCTTTATAGCTCTGGCCTGCCTTCCTGTCTTTCCAGTGCTGATCAATAAACTGCTCCCGTCCGGAAAGATAAGCATAGGTCCTGTAGTGCCCGGGATTCTTCTTATGGTAGTTCTGGTGCTCTTCCTCGGCCGGGTAAAAGTTCAGCAGAGGCTCGATGGCTGTAGCTACTGGATGGTTAAATATGCCCGAGTCATCCAGGTTGTCCCTGGATATCTCGGCGATTTCTTTTTCCTCCCGGTTCCGGTAATAAATGGCGGAAGTGTACTGCGGTCCGCGATCAGCAAAGGACCCGTACTGGTCCGTGGGGTCGATCATTTTCCAGAAGGCATCCACCAGCCGGCCATAGCTTACCACCTGTGGATCGTAGATCACTTTTACCGCCTCCCTGTGTCCGGTCCGTCCGGTGGAGACCATGGCATATTCGGCATTTTCCTCATGTCCCCCGCTGTATCCGGAGATAACCTTCAGGACTCCAGGGATCTTTTCCATCCCGGCCTCCATGCACCAGAAGCAACCCCCGGCAAAATATGCTTCAGCCGGAGAAGAATTATTCTGCGCTCTCACATCCTGTACATGGGCAAGGCCAAGCATCAGCATCATGGCAAGGGCTGCCATTTCATCCACCATATGTTTTCCCTTCCTGTATGTTTTCGGCAGATTAAAAACTGCTTTGAAATTAAATAATAATTACTATTTGTATTAAGTCCTGAATGTTTCATGGCAAGACACGAATTTGATAAAATAAAAAAAGCAGTTGACTCATGAAACAAATTATGAAAATAGTATTATTATTAAGATGTTACCTAATAATAATCATTCCTGATTTTTTTATTTCTTCTGTCTAAGCTTCAGAGATAAAAATTCAGTTAATTGTTAATAGGTTAAGCAAGAAGACTCGTGATTTCAGAGAGTTATATCATGAATGCATCTGGACGTTTGAAATTTCGAAAAATGCAATAAATCCTAAGTGTTGTATGAAAATTTTTGACTGTCCAGGTCTTAAGATGGATAAATGAAATTTCCCCTGCAGTAGCAGGGAATTGCTGCTTTTGTATTTACCCCCTACAAAATCGGCCTTTGTTTCCCCCGCGCATGCGGGGACACTTCACCCAGCATTGAAAACCAATTACCTTGCAAGGTTTTAATGCTGAGCTTCTAATTTCCCCTGTGATCGCAGGGACAAATAAAAATTACAGACTCCTGGTACAGAAGGTTTGTTTGCTTAACTCAGCAGGCAGAGCAGGTGACATTGCTAACTTGGACAAAGAACTCATTAAACTTTTTCCACATTAGGCATTGCATCTGAATCTGCTGGAATCCACACATGACAGGTCAGCCCATAGGAGCAGCAAGTGCAGCGATTATTCTGAACAAGATACAGCTGCGAGCGATAAATATGAAAAGCAATTTGCACCTTCATCGTCTATTCCTGGCTGACAGGGCTGATCTTGACATGCTGGCACGAAATATCAAGATGCCAGGTAATCTCTATGCTTATGACCTTCTTTTCAACATCGTCCTTTCTCGATTGTTTGGTCCGGGCAGGTTTAAGCCTTTTTTACAGGATCCCCAGGAAGGCAGCCAGGCAGTTCTCGGCTACAGCCGGATGGATAAAGACGAACTGTTGCAGCAGGCAAAGGGTGTTGCTCCTCTGGAAATATACAACCTCATAGATTGGAAGGCGACCCAGAGTAAGCCCATGCCCGATTCATGGAGTCCAGGTGACGTGATGGGGTTTCACACCAGGATATGTCCATTGGTCAGAGGTCCTTCCGGACATGGCCTGGACGGAAGTCCAATTATTAAAAGAAGTCCGGAGGTGGACGTCTACCTGTCCAGATGCTGGATTGAAAGCAATCCGCCTGATCGGGAAACGGTTTATAAGCAATGGCTGAAGAAAGAAATGGGACGAAATAATGCTGCTGAATTAGAGATTGCTCAAATGATCAGCTTCAGGCTCAGAGTTACACTGCGACAGGGTCGCGCCAGGCAGCTCAGAGAGATTACAGTACCCGATGTAATATTCAAGGGTGAGCTGCGCATCAACAATCCTGATGCTTTTATGCAGTTGTTGAATCGGGGCCTTGGAAGGCACAGAAATTTCGGATTCGGGATGTTGCTTCTCACTGCCTCCAGGAACATTCCATGAAGCGTCCATTATGCGTCTGTAAAAAGTCTTTTAGGTCACTCAATGACGCGTGGCAGGCAAAGTTATGAGGAAAATCAACAGTTGATGAATGCCGGCTCAAAGCTTTTTCAGTGCCGTGTCAGTTTCTTTCATGCGGTTATTTAATGATCGGAGATTAAAAATTAAAACTTATGGAAAAAAAAGGAGATGACTTATGAGTTCTTTCGAGGAGTTAAGGCAGCAGATTCAGGAAAATGATCTGTGCCACAGATGCGGAGGGTGTATCACTTTTTGTACCGCGGTCAATTACGGTGCCCTGGAGCTCAAAGAGGAAGGTTATCCAGGCTACAAGGACAGAAATCTGTGCATCGAGTGCGGAATATGTCACATGATTTGTCCAGAAATCGAGGACTTGAATGAAGAGATCCAGAGTCTGGCAGAATGGAAAGAGCCGGTGGGAAACGTGGTTTCTACAAGCATAGTCCGTTCCAGGGACAAGCAGATACTTGACAGGGCCACCGACGGGGGTGCTGTAACCGGAATACTCTCTTATCTCCTGGAAAAGGGTGTCATTGATTCAGCCATTGTTTCCAAGAATGTGGGCCTGTTCAACAGGGAACCTTTCCTGGCCCGCACCAGAGACGACCTTATTTCGTCCTCCGGTTCTTTCTTTGATATTTCCCATGGCATGGTTTTGTACAGTGAGCATTATTCTACATTCACCCCCTCGATTCAGGCACTGGAAAGCATAAAGAGGACAGGGGGGCGGAAAGTGGCTTTCGTGGGCACTCCCTGCCAGGTTGCTGCTATACGGAAAATGCAGGTCCTGGGAGTCGTTCCTTCGGAGGCGGTATATTGCGTTTTCGGTCTTTTTTGTTCAGGTAACTTTTCCTTTGATGACAAGGCCAGAAAGACTCTGGAAAGAATAGGAAGATTCCAGTGGAACCAGGTCAGAAAAATCAATATCAAGGATAAGATGTATGTTCTTTTGGATGACGGATCCATCCATACCCTGCCTCTGGATGAGCTTGATTTTATAATGAGGCCCGCCTGCAGATACTGCCAGGATTATACTGCTGAGCTGGCGGACCTGTCTTTTGGAGGAATCGGTTCCGAAGATGGATGGACCACTGTTCTTGCCAGGAGCAGACTGGGCCTAAGCATCCTGAAAAATGCTCAGGACAATGTTCTTGAAAGCTTTCCCTTCCAGCTGTCATCCCCGGATTTGGAAGAACAGTCAGTAAAAAAACGGATGCAAAAATTACAACGCTCAATTAACCATCTGGAGTACAAACGCAAACTGGGGGAATCATCGGAAGTACTGGACTCAGAATACAGGAGGCTGCTAAGCGAGCTAGACAGTCTTCAGCAGCAGCATACGGAAATAAAACTTGAACCAGGAAAGAGCGTTTCTGCCTCAGAAGTCAGCAACACTCTGGACCGGGTTATTGAAAAAGCCATGCAAAAAAAGAAACGTTCTCTGGAAAAGCGCTCCGAGCTGGGCATGCATAGCCGTATGGAAATATAAAACCATGCACCATAGCTTGCCGAACACTGTTTGCCCCGCACCTGTCCTGGTCTTTGGCCTGGATCAAGTGCGGGGTATACTTCTACCTTCAATCCCCTGCCGTTGATCAAGTCCAGACATTTCTGGCCGACATGTGAGCAAAGAAATGAAGACAACCTGTTCAGTGGCTGTTATCGGAGGGGGTGTCGTTGGGATTCACAGCGCCCTGGAACTGGCCAAAGCCGGTTTTTATGTCCACCTGGTGGAGAAAAAGTCGGGCCTTGGGGGGTTAATGGCCCAGATGGAACACATCTTCCCCACCAATGACTGTTCACCCTGCCTGTTGTCCACAAGACTCCTGGAATGTTCCCGCCATCATAACATTGCTGTCCATTCCCAAAGCAGAGTGCTTGACATACAGGGTCCTGAGGGCAATATGCTGGTTCAACTCAGAAAGTTTCCCGACTTTATTGATCCTGATAAATGCATTGCCTGCAATAAATGTTCGGAAATCTGCATCAGATTTGCCCCAGATGAATTCAATCTTGGCCTTGATTTTAGAAAAGCAGCATATATTCTGCATCACCAGTCCATTCCATCCAAATATGTAATTGATGAAAAGAACTGCCTTCGACTGACACGTGGAGTATGCGGTGCCTGCGAGAAAATCTGCCCCACAGGAGCCATAGACTTTAATGACCAGGAGAAAAGCTTATCTCTGAATGTTCATTCAGTCATTCTGGCTCCGGGTCTTGATCAGTCCAGCCCGGCTGAAGAAGATATTTACGGCTACACGATTTTACCGGATGTGGTCACCAGCCTGGAATTTGAACGTCTGCTTTCCCATTCAGGCCCCAATAAGGGGATATTGAAACGACCTTCCGACAGCATCGAGCCGAAAAGAGTGGCCTGGCTGCAGTGCGTGGGGTCCAGGACTGCCAGAATGAACAGAATACGGACTTGTTCAAGTTTTTGCTGCATGTACTCCATGAAACAGGCCATGAATTCCAGAAACCATGTTTCAAGACGGATGATGGACTGCACCATTTTTTTCAATGATATCAGAGCCCATGGAAAAGGCCATGAACAATTCTATGAGAAGGCAAAAGATCAAAAAGTCCGCTTCATTCGTTCCATTCCGCACACCATACTGCCCGGAGAGGATGGCAAGGGGGTGTATGTCAGCTATGCAACATCTGATTCCAGGCTGACAAGTGAATACTTTGACCTGCTGGTGCTTTCAGTAGGTTTTTTCCCTGGCAGGGAAAGTACTGAGCTAGCTGAAATGTTGGGTGTCAGAACTGACCGTTTCGGTCTGGCGAGCACTTCCAGTTTCAATCCTTTTGAAAGCAGCAGGAAGGGAATTTATATAGCTGGAGGAATGCTTTCTCCCCGGGGCATCCGTCAGTCAATCACCGATGCCGTAGGAGCAGCCGGAGTTGCAGCCAGAGTTACGGGACAGATGCGCAAAAAAGACATTTATCAGGAATGGCCTGCACAGGAGAGGGATGTATCAGCACAAAGTCCCCGCATTGGGATTTTCATCTGCTCCTGCGGCGGGAACATTTCCGAGGTGATTGATGTAGATGCCCTGGTCCGGTTTTCCTATCTTTTTCCTGAAGTGGTTCTGGCTGATACCAACCTATTTACCTGCCCCAAGATAATCCAGGACGATATTGCCAGGCAGATAATCCAATACGGTCTGAACAGGGTGGTTATCGCGGCCTGTACTCCCATAACCCACGAAACTCTTTATCAGAACACTCTGGAAGAAGCGGGCCTTAATCCACATCTTCTGGAAATAGCCAACATCCGGAATCAAAACAGCTGGGTACATAAAAGCTCTCCTGAGGAGGCCACGGATAAGGCCAAGCTCCAGATTGCAGCTGCTGAAACCAGGTGCAGAATGAACAAACCACTGAAACCCATCCGGAAGAAAGTGATCCGTAAGGCACTGGTTATTGGCGCCGGTCTTACAGGTCTGACCACTGCCCTGGAACTGGCGGAACAGGGATTTGCAACATTTCTTGTGGAAAAGACAGGACATCTGGGAGGAAATGCCTGGAAACTCAGGTCCACCTGGAAGGGTGAGGATGTTGCAGCACATCTTAAGAAAATTATTCCCAAAGTTGAAAGCAATCCCAGAATAACCCTGATGAAGAGAGCTGAAGTGGTATCCTCCTGGGGCTCCGTGGGCAATTTTATCAGCCAGGTGCGCGTTGAACGGCATGATGGTGTTCAACTCTTGGAGACCATTCGATATGGTGCTGCCGTATTATGTACCGGTGCAACGGAGTGCAGGCCGGATGAATACATGTACGGCCGTCACGATCGGGTATTTACTCATCTGGAGTTTGACCGGGAACTTCAGAATGGTGCGGAAAGGTTCAAGCAGGCCAGAACAATAGTCTTTATTCAATGTGCAGGCTCACGTGAGCGAAAAAAGCCCTATTGCAGCCGGGTATGCTGTGCTCACAGTATGGAGACCGCTCTGTTCTTGAAAAGTCTGAATAAAAACATGAATATCTATGTCTTGTATGTAGATATCCGTACATACGGCGCCAAAGAGATACTTTATCAGGAAGCCCTGAGGCAGAATGTTATATTTATCAGGTACGACAAGGATAATAAACCCAGGGTATGCGGGAACAATAAGCATCTGACAGTCAAGGTTGATGATCATATTCTCAAATGTACCCTGGAGATTCAGACCGACTACCTGGTGCTCGCCTCGGGGATTATCCCCAATCCGGACATGAAAAATCTTGCAGGCACGTTTAAGTTTTCCCTGGATTCCAACGGTTTTACCATGGAAGAGCATTACCTGCTGAAACCCACTGATCTTTCTGCCAGGGGGGTATTTGCAGCCGGTCTTTGTAATTCTCCCAAGCCGGTGGAAGAATCCGTATCTCAAGCTCAGGCAGCCGTGTCCAGGGCCCGTCAGATACTATTGCAGGACCAGCTGCATCTTAATCCTATCAAGGCAACTGTTACCCGCAATTGTGACGGATGCGGCTTATGTATTGATATATGCCCTTATGAGGCGATTATTCAGGATGGGAGTTACGGGGAACCTGTGCAGATCGACAGAGGGTTGTGTGAGGGTTGCGGACTCTGCGTATCTTCCTGCCCCAAAAACGGAGTGACAGACGAAGGGCATAAGCTGGAAAAAATCAGGGCACAAATTTCTTCCATCCTGAATATATCGAGGTCCGAGACCAGAAAGATTCGTCCAATTGTGCTGGCATTCTGCTGCAGCTCAAAATCATATCTTTCAGCAGACCATGCCGGTTCCCTCAGACGTCAGTACAGTCCGAATGCCATTATAATAAGGATCAGTTGTACCGGCATATTAAGCCACGACATAATTCTTGATGCTTTTAAAAAAGGGGTGGACGGGATCATGGTCATGGGCTGCCGCAAAGGAGAATGCAGACACCGGCATGGGGATCGACTTGCCGCAAAAAAGATGCCTCTGGTCAAAGCCATGATGAAAGAACAGGGCATTAACCGGGAGCGGCTCATGAGCGCCTGGTTTTTGCCCACGGACGGCATCAGGTTTGCCGAGATGGTAAATGTCTTTACCAGACAGATAAAACAGATGAATTTTTCTCAAACTACCTTGTATTCCTGAGATCGTACCCCGCTGATGGCAGGGGGAGGCATCAGCCCGGGCCTGTCGAACCTTGCCCGCAGCGGGCTGATGCTTCGGAACATGCGCCTTTGGCCCATAATTCGACGAATCAGGGCCTGCTGGCGGGGAAAATCAAGCAGCAAAAGTCCGATGAAAATGGTCAAAATACCCTGTCCCGGCAAAACCAGCATGGCTGTCCCGCCCAGCAGAAACAGTCCCTGGGGACAGCTTTTCAGGATTAAAAGCTCTGCTGAAATATGCTGCGGTCAGTTCTGAATCAGCCTGTCTGCCCGGCGAAGATAATCTTCAGGCAGCCGGACGATCATTATCGGAACCGCAACAAGGGAGCCCATAAAGGTCAGCAGGGACAGTCCGCCCAGAACAGCCGACAGGACTTCCCAGCCTTCCAGCAGGCCCATGATGCCATTATATTCAGTATTGATCTTGTTTTTCCCGCTTTATCCCGAGATCCGCACAGAATTAAATGTTCTGCGCGGAGCATTGACTTTCGGCTGGGAATGAGACAGCAGATAAAGAAATGACAGTTGGCAAAAGCATCATGCCATACAATGAACAGGCCGGCGCAAAGGAGTTCATGGAAAGATCAAGGCAGGTTTCAGCCGGAGGGTATTTCTGATTGACCATGATGCAACTGCAGCATAGGCCCCAGAGCCTGGTTTTGATGCCGTCCTGGAGCTGCCGGGGGAGCTTATTGAGCGGGCAGGCCAGGGCAATGGCCCGGAGCCTGCCCGCAACTAAAATTCCATGCAGGTGAAACCGGGCACTTGTACCGGTAATGGCTACGAGGACCTGCCCAGGTTAAAAAAAGTGCCCGTTTCAGGGCATTTTTCAGTAAAAACTGCATGGCAAAAACAGATCAGCTTTTTCTGGAAGTCTTGGCCTCAAACAGCGAAATCCTGCGTTCTACATTGCTGCTGTCGCAATGCAGACATTTCTGCTGGTCTTTGCCCTGTTCATATTCAGCCAACCGCATCTGGATTTCAAACTCCTTTTTGCACTCTTTGCAGTAAAATTCATAAACTGGCATAATACTTTCTCCTTTTTTGTGATTTGATCATATGCTGCTTGGGATACTTTTTCACTTAACCATAATTATTAATTATAAAACAAGAAAAGTCTGATTACAAGACAAAGAATGCGGTCCCAGGGAAGCCGGATAATTTTAAAATGGTTGTCTAGGGAGGTACTGGCTGGTAAGGCTGAAGGTACCGGATTGCATAAAGTTTTTTTTCAAAGTTATCAATAAACCCTGCAATCATTCGGGCATGGACATTCAGTAGCGGGAGAGGTTCTGCTCGCTGCGCAATTATGAGGATTTCAAAAACAGGTGCGAGGGGGCCGTTGACCCTCGTTGGGCAAAAAGAGAAGGAACATGACCAGAGCATACGTCCACGGCTACAATCAGCGAGAAAACGTCCGCTTACAGGATCAGGCAACCACTTTGGCCGACCTGCTTCATTCCGATACGGTGTTTCCGGCGGGAAGCCGTGTTCTGGAAGCCGGTTGCGGAGTCGGTGCACAGACAGTGACTCTTGCAGGGAATAGCCCTGGAGCCTCGATTGTCGCCATAGACATCTCCGGGGCTTCGGTGGCTGCGGCTGGACAGAAGATCATGGAGGCAGGGCTGACAAATGTCCAGTTTCAGCAAGGAGATATTTTCCATCTGCCCTTTGGCCGGCAATCGTTTGACCATGTCTTTGTCTGCTTTGTTTTGGAGCACCTGAGTGAGCCCAAGGCAGCCCTGCAGAAACTGAAAGGCTGCCTGCGTCCGGGCGGGACGATCACGGTCATTGAGGGAGACCATGGTTCTGCCTTCTTCCATCCTGACAGCGAAGCCGCTCACACAGCAATTCAGTGTCTGGTCGAACTCCAGTCCAGCGTGGGGGGCAACGCGCTGATCGGCAGGTCGCTGTACCCTTTGCTGTTAAATGCCGGCTTTAGCGAGGTCCGGGTATCCCCCCGGATGGTGTATGTGGATTCGAGCAAGCCGGAACTGGTGGATGGATTTACCAAAAAGACATTTACAGCCATGATCGAGGGTGTACGTCAATCAGTCATGGAGGAGGGTATCGTGGATCAGGCCGTCTTTGACAAGGGGATTAAAGATCTCTACCGGACCGCCGAAGCGGATGGCACATTTTGCTATACTTTTTTCAAGGCTGTGGGAAAAACATGAATGACGGACAGATTTGATGCATCAGACCGGGATCATGCTGCCCTTCATCCAGACAGAAGATACAAATGGTCAGGGTAAAGCCAGGGGGATTACCATAAAAATAAGAGTTGACAAAATTATCCATTGGTACCGCAGGGCGGCTTCAATTTGGGCTTGCCGAACCTTGCCCGCAACCGGTTTATGTTATGGAAGATGCGCCTGCTGCCCAGGGTACGATGAATCAGAAAACGTTTACGGGGAAAATCAAGCAGCAAAAGCCCGACGAATATTGTCAACAAACCCTGTCCCGGCAAAACCAGCATGGCTGTCCCGCCCAACAGAAACAGGCCACCTAGAGCGTTTTTGAAGATCAAAAACGCTACTGCAACAGGCTGCGGCCAGTGCTGAGTCATTTTATCTTCCTGGCGCAGATAATCTTCAGGCAGGCGTACGAGCACCAACGGAACCACGATAAGAGAGCCCGCAAACGTCAGCAGAGACAATCCTCCCAGAAGGGCCAAAAGGACTTCACGGCCTTCCAGCAGTCCGGTTATGGCGTTATATGCAAAATTGATCATGTCTTTCCGGGTTTGTCCTGAGATCCAGGCAGCAGTCCAATTAACCCCATCTGTTCATAATCCAGACATATGCTAATGGTCCCTGAAAAATCAAGCAGGATCAGTTGGCGGAGTTTGAAAGGCCATGCCTTGAAAAAGATTGCGGAGGAAATTGAAAATGAGTGATGGGAATATCGTTCAAGAAATATTGGAAGCGGATAATAGAGATTGAGCGATTTAAAACTTAACAGGCGACCAAGAGAACGCATGTTGTCTATCGTGGACTATCGGATGATAAAGAAGCAGGTTATGGATGATGTCCGTGATGCAACTGTTTTTTTTCAGATCACTCCTTTTTTGATCTGCAGGAAGAAAACCCGCCCATGCGGGAGGACATTCAGTTCTACAAGCACAGGCACAACTGGTCCAACCGCATGATCGCCGGGGGCAGCCTGCTGGTCAGGAGCAGCCTTTTGCACACTTCAGGTCAAGCGCAAAATGTGCAGCGGAGCAATAATGGTCAGACTTCATGTCTCCATAAAACTTAACCCTACAATGCAACTTATAAAAAATGTCCAATGAATTCAGTAAGACACAACGACATAGGATATTATAATAATTTCAATTATTTTAAATAGTTAAAAAAGCTAATCATTCGCGTATAAAGGGATCAACTATGTTGTGGCCCGACCCCATAAAAGCCATATAAAAGACCATATTTTTATATTGACAAATTTTCTTTCCCAATCTATTTTTTATGAGCAAACGATCTGATTTCGAGTGGGATTCCAAAAAAGACAGGCAGAATCAGGAGAAACATGGAGTTTCCTTTGCACTGGCACAGCTTGCTTTTCTTGACACTGACCGTGTTATCCTTGAAGACCTTGAACATGGTGATAATAGAAAAGCGCTTTTACTGTCTTGGAAGGGTCTCCGACGAAATAATGACGGTTCGGTTTACATACAGAAAGAACAAAATCAGAATAATCGGCGCCGGATATTGGCGGAAAGGAAAGAAAATCTATGAAAGAGAAAATAAAATACACGGACGAACCAATGGGGAAGGTTAAAGTCATCTCTGATTTTCTTCCATCGCCGGAAGAACTTGCCTTAAAAGATGAAACCGTTAAAGTTACAATTACGCTAAGCAAAACGAGTGTTGATTTTTTTAAAAAAGAAGCAAAAAAATATAATACGCAATATCAAAGGATGATTCGCCGGCTTCTGGATGAATATACTGCCCAGCAATAACTGCGAATCCATAACCACAGCATCAACGCGGACCGGGAAACATCCGCTCAGCTTCCCTTTGCAGCTGTTTTCCGAGCGGTTTGCCGACCGTTAGATCCCATGGAAACGCCACAGGAATACATCGTACGAACAAAGAGTGCCTTACAGCACATCTTTGCCGTGATAATGCCTGTTGAGCCTCAGGGGACGCCCCGCGATTTTACAGGATTGACCATTCCCGGACAGATAGCCTGGGGATGTCCTACCCCGCTAAACTGCTTAAAATCCTTCATTGACTTTTGGCAGCGCATAAGTCAGCACATAAAATATAAGCAAGCATGTTCCACCGGCGTGCTGGCTGAAGAAGAGCAGGCTGGTGGTTTTGAGTGCTCTTTTGGCGGTGGAGAGAAAGGCCATGCCTTCCATTTTAGATATGAAATGACATAGCGCTGACGATTTGCAGGTCCGTTCGGCACCGAACATTGGAGTGCAATAATGAAATTTAGTGAGCTTGTCAGATTGCTTGAACAAAATGGGTTCAAGATCATTAAAGAAAAGGGATCAATAAGGTATTATGGCAAACCTGGATTGGATAAATTGATACGAATTGATTATCATGGCTCGAAAGAAGTGCCTACGGGCACGTGTCACCAAATCCTCAAAGCAGCAGGAATAAAGAAGCCATAAAAGGAGAACAACACAGATGATTGAATTGCCGTATTCATTGGTAATCGAAGCAACCGAGGAGCCTGATTATTTCGGATTTTATTCCCCGGATCTGGAGGGCTTTTCAGGCATAGGGCATTCTGTGGAAGATTGTTTGTTCAAGGCCAAGTGGGGTATGCAGGAACATGTCGAACTGCTTAAGCAGGAAGGTCTTCCTGTTCCTCCTAATAATTCAGATCCCAGGATCATCATTCAGAATGAAAAAAAGCTGGCAGTTGCCTGATTCTATTTGTCTATTCAACCGATGGCTGAGAATGTATCTCCACCGTATCGTCGATAAGCCTACCTCCAGCATGCTGTGAAGTAATTACATAAGATTGACCACCCTTCTTTCAAGACTCACAATAAGCATGCCAGGAATGTGCAGGAAGCGGTCAGGGAAAAACAAAACAGCATTGCCTGTCCCAGGTGCGGCAGTGAAATGGTCCTGCGCCGGTCCGAGAAGGGCGGCGACCAGAACGGTCAGTCTGGGGATGCTACAGATACCCCCGGTGCAGGGGCACAGTCAACATCGCCTGAAAAACCGGCCATGTGAATAGTATTTACAGGCAGCCGGCACTTCTGGGACCGGACCTGAGCAGGCTGTTGAACTTATTTAATAAACACCCATACACGCCTCAAAAAAGCTTTTCTGGTAATATTCAGGGAGCAGGGTGAGGTTCAGTAGACTGCGCTGGTAACCGGCTTACTCTTACAGTGCCCATTTTGAGGGTGTAACAGGCGTTCTAAGGCAGAATAACGGTCTGCTTTGGAACGTATCGTTCTATTTTTCAATAGATTAGCTCGGTCCGACCCCAAATGGAAATGGCGAGATATTGAATGGTTAAGAAAACGAATATAGGTTAAACCCCATTGGCTCATATATGTCAGACATTATCATTTACGAGACTGGCAAACATCAAGTCGATGTTCGCATGGAAGGAGAAACTCTGTGGTTGAGCCTGCAGCAACTGGCTGACCTGTTTGAACGTGATAAGTCAGTGATTTCCCGCCACTTAAAAAATATATTTGAAAGTCGTGAATTAGACCGAGATCGAACTGTTGCAAAAAATGCAACAGTTCAAATGGAAGGTGAGCGGGAAGTTATTCGCCAGATCGAAAGTTACAATCTTGATGCCATTATTTCTGTTGGTTACAGGGTCAACTCGGTCAAGGCCACGCGCTTCCGTCAATGGGCCACCAGTGTGCTGCGTGAACATCTGACAAAAGGCTACACCGTCAATAAAAAAAGACTTGCCCAGAAACACCAGGAAGTAAGACAGCTAAAAGATGGAATCCGCATCCTGAGCCGGGCTATTGAAGAAAAGGCAGGGGATACAGACCTTGAATGGCTGAAACTCTACGCCAGTGGCCTGCGCCTGCTGGATGACTACGACCAGGAAAGACTTGATGTCAAAGGCGATACCAGGGCAGCAGTTACATATCCATCCCATGAAGAGTATCAGGCTGTCATAAGACAGATGCGCAAGGATTTTGGTTCGCCAGTTTTCGGACAGGAGCAGGGGCCAGGCTTTAAAAGTGCGGTGGAACATATACGCCAGGGATTCGGCAATCAGGATTTGTATCCGTCTTTTGAGGAAAAAGCCGCGACTCTGTTATATCTCATTGTCAAGAACCGCGCCTTTGTTGACGGCAACAAGCGCATTGCAGCAGCAAGCTTTTTATTGTTTCTGCAAAAAAACAATCGCCTGATGTCCACCCGGCAGTGTGTTGAAAAAGTCCTTATCAGGCAGGCTGTTCAAAAATTCCAAGTGCAAGGAGCAAAAAAAGTTCAAGGTCGCAGCGTATTTATTCATACGTAAGAGTTTGAACTTTTTGTAGCGACGCAGCAATTGGGAGATTTTCAACAGCTTGCCAGGATGTACTGACCATCAGCAATGAGGCCCTGGCAGGATTGACCCTGTTCATAGCGGTGAGCAGGCCGGATGAGATGGAAACCGTGAAAAGATTGGTCATAAGTATTCTTAACAGGAATAAACAGGGTTCCTCTGTCGGAAATTAAATATTATTTCCTCCCCCGATTCAAAACCACAGTTTTTATCTTGTAATCCACTTAAAATAGTGGTTACTTGACCGGAATTTGATAAAATAAGGGCTTTTTAAAAGGCTTTTCTGGTAATACCCAGGGAGCATGGTGTGTCAGGACTCCATTGGCAACCTGCAGGCTCTTACAGTGCCCATTTTGGGGTTGAAACAGGCGTTCTAAGGCAGAATACCGGTCTGTTTTGAAAGATATCGTTAGATAATTCAATAGATTAGCTCGGTCCGACCCCAAGCACAAATAATATAATCAAGTACACCGGACGCCGGAAATGCAGCGGCCCTTGAACAGGTCGTCAAGCAAGAGGAGGTAATGTGATGCGTAAGCGGATAATTTCTCAGGGCATGCAGGGAGTTCCACCCACTGATCAGGACTGGTTGGACGTGGAACGTTTTGCCCAGGTCGAGCTCACATCCGAGGATCCGGCTCACCCGTTTGAGTCAGCACTGCGTCCTGACACCGGATCAGCCTGGCGGGCATCGTCCCCCGGGGAGCAAACTATACGCCTGCTGTTTGACGAGCCGGTACGGATCAAACATATCCGTTTAGAATTTCATGAAGAAAAATACGCCCGCACGCAAGAGTTTGTGCTTCGATGGTCACCGGATGACGGGCAGTCTTACCAGGAGATTGTGCGTCAGCAGTATAATTTCAGTCCACCTGAAACGATTCGCGAGGTTGAAGACTATGCTGTCGATCTCGACAGGGTGACGGCACTTGAAATAAGCATCGTTGCGGACATCAGCGGGTCCGATGTCCGGGCATCCCTGGCCGGGTTGCAACTCGCAACATAAGCGCAACATAAGGGACAGGCGGTAAGTTTCAGACAATGTCCGGGGTCAGACCCTGATGGCACTGTCCACTTTGCTGTGGAATGCTGTCCGTTTTCCCGTGGAATTTGCGAATGCTCTTTCAAGGAGAACCTCATTGAACCACATCTACATACCTGCCAGAAGCCCGGATGAATGGGCGCAGCTGCTTGCCGATCCTGTAAAGCATTGGCGGACCGGCTATTCAGCCAGAACCCTTGCTTACTCATGGCAAAGCGCTGATGGTTTCCCTCCTGAAGTGCAGGCAGCTTTCTCCAGAAACGAATATCTGAATGATATTCAATTGCTGCTGGCCATCCCGGAACATCAGGTCCCCCTTGCAGGGGGCACAAGACCATCCCAGAATGATATATGGGCACTGGCAAGGGCAAAGCCGGGCCTGGTGTCAATCGCTGTGGAAGGAAAGGTATCTGAATCTTTTGGCCCGACTCTGGCAGAGTGGCTGGCGCAAGGGTCTAAAGGCAAGGCCAATCGCCTTGTTTTCCTTCGCCGGGAGCTGAATTTGAATGAGAAACTTGCCGGCACAATAAGGTATCAGCTTATCCACCGCGCAGGCTCAGCAGTTATTGAAGCCAGGCGCTTCTGCGCATCACATGCTGTTATGCTCGTGCATTCATTCAGCCCCACCCGGGAATGGTTTCAGGACTATGAGGAGTTTGCCTTGCTGCTCCGCGCCGAAGTCGCCGTAAACCGTGTTGTCTATGCTGGAGAGCGGGCTGGTGTACATCTTCATATCGGCTGGATATGCGGGGATGAAAAATATCTGACCTTTTAGCTTGGGCTCATGGTCTCTATCCTGGTGAGAGAACTCGTCGGCCATGACCGGCTATAGTCCCCCGCTAACCCGCTTAAAATCCTTCATTGACTTTTTGCAGCGCATAAGTCAGCACGTAAAAAATGTGCACACAAGTTCCACCTGCGTGCAGTTGAGCAGACATTATGCAGCAATGAAAAAGGTTCTGCCGCCCCAGGCGGGGAGCTTGTTATTCATAGCCACCGGCTCGGTGGATATGAATATTAGATTTCTTCCTCCTGCTCTTCTCTCTGCGAGCCCTGCCTGCCCAGTGAAATAGACGAAGTCTCAGCGCAGCGGATTTCACCGGGGTGTCTCTAGGCGTTCTTAGGCCGGGCGTGAGATATCCTTTTTCTTTACATTGCAAGTACGCTTAAACCGGAAGAACCAAAATTTTTGCTCAATCAAGATGAATACAAAACCATCAAGAACGTCACCCTGCCTGCTGAAGGCGGCACCACTCAGATTGACCATATAATTGTCTCGGAACACGGGGTTTTCGTCATTGAGACCAAGAATATGAAGGGCTGGATTTACGGGCTTAATTGCTGCCTTGACGGTTATAAGGCTACAATGGGAGGAAGTAAGAATGGTTAGACAGTTCAAAGTCATTGTTGAGAAGCATTCAGACGGATATGTTGCCTACCCTTTTGGCCTGAAAGGCGTTGTAGTAGGGGAAGGCGATACTTATGAGCGGAAGCATTGGCTGATGTAAAATCAGCTATAGAAACTGCCCAACAAGGCTAATGCAGCCGACGCAAAAAGTTGCGCGGCTGATTAGCAGCGTTAGGCCACCAGGGGAAAGAAGCGAAATGGCAACCGATCCGAAGAAACAAGCACGAATTGAAGAAGTCCGAGCACTTCTAAATGCATTCTCACAAGAACATCTTTCTTCCGATTTGTCCGACTATGTACACAAGTTGTGGGAGCAGATTGGCAGGAAGCGCACCTTCGTCATTACTGGCGGCAAGAAGGAGATCTGGGCCAGTGCAGTTGTGTACGTGATTGCGCGACTCAACTTCCTCTTTGACCGAAGCAATCCACATTACATGCCGCCCGATGCAATCTGTGATTTTTTCGGAACCAAGAAATCAACGGTCTCTGCCAAGGCCGCCCAAATCGAGAAAGCGTGTCAGATTCGGATGGGTCATGAAGGGTTCTGCTCCCCTGAGATCTCCGATTCCCTCACTTTCGTCGAACTGCCCAACGGCATGGTTTTCACCAAGAAGATGGCGAAAGAGATGGGTATTATGTGAACCAGTAAATCGATGAAGCCGAACCCATAAGGATAGAGTCGACAAGAAAGCCATGAATAGAGGATTTGGCGCGGGATGAACCTGGTCGATCTCTATCTATTGTTCATGAATCCCGGTGTTCCCTGGCAGGGAGTATGGGCAAAGCTTTTCTTAGGATGTTTCAGGAGGGAGGAAATATTCCCATCAGTTCCATTCGAAGTGCTGTTGGAGATCTTTTTTCTTGTAATTACCACCAAAAAATGGTTGCTTGGCCGGAATTTTATTCGATAATGCTTTTCTGATAATACCCAGGGAACAGGATGGGGTCATATTCCTTAGTTGCCAGACAAGAAACATCATTTGTTGAAAGTTAAGATGAGTGATCAAATATCGGAAGTTTTATCCCAGGCTAAGGACCTGGCAAAAAAATACAGAGAGCTTACCGGAAAGCCCCTTGGAATCACTGGCGAGGTCGCGGAATTCGCCGCCGCGGAACTGCTGGGTCTGGAATTGGCTGGTGCGAGACAGGCCGGCTATGACGCGGTAAGACATGTCAACAAGAATACGCAAGTAAAATTCCAGATCAAAGGCAGATGTATTCCGTCTGGAGCCAGTCCGGGCCAGATGCTGAGTAGCATTCACCTCGATCATGAGTGGGATATAGTCATTTTGGTTATAATGGATGAGAATTATGAAGTCTTGTCAATATACGAGGCGGACCGCCCTGCCATAAAAGAAGCGTTGCTGGTTCCTGGTTCAAAGGCACGCAATGAACGTGGTGTTCTATCGGTTGCAAAATTTAAGTCAATCGGCCGCGAGGTTTGGCCAGGGGATGAAACAAATCCAGGGAGATACTGAGAAATGAGCATCCTGACCCATTTTCTTATCGGCCTGGCCCTGCCCTGGGCCTTGCTGCTTTTTTTATCTGTAGATCCGGCGCATTAATCTTATTTTAAGGACCATTTATGAACAGCACAGATGCAAGTGATTCAGGAGTGTCGCCATGGTCACCTTCCCCTGCCTGGTCCGGGTTCGTAAGCAGACTGACATCAGTCCTCCAGAGCTTGCAGGAAGATCAGTTCCTGGTAGTTTCAGTCAAGAAGTCCAGCCTATATGTCCAATTCGCAGCGCAAGGCTACTACGGTCTGCACATGGAGACCACCAGCAATAAGTATCTGGCCGGACAGGAAAAGCTGACAGACAGACAGACCAGAATGCTGGCTGATCTGGGATGGAACCGGCCAACTGATGACAATGAGGATAAAGGCCGGGACAAAGCCTCTGAAGGTTCACCCAACTTTCATATTGATTTTTC
>SL_5KL_010_SEDDRAFT_10000103_pt1 | contig 46688 bp, 45 predicted proteins | sample SodLakKL_010_SED_FD_9118 | JGI IMG/M metagenome (IMG submission 9118)
ACTATATCCATCTATTTTAATCTGTTATTTGTCCACATCGAAAATGTATTTCTTTGAGGAGATTATAAAATTTTCACGGCTAATTATTGTTTTTCGAGATTCTATATGGATGTTGATACAGCCCCATAAGATTTAAGTAATGACCTACTAAGTAGGTATCCAAATCATAACAGTTCGCAAATTAAGATAATTTCCTCCTCATTTTTTTTCTTTTTTTTTCTTCAAACAGTAGGAAACATTAGGTTGTGTAACTCCATACATTTCAGCGATCTTAGTCTGGGTAACTCCATTCTCGTAAAGTGTTATCCACTTATCAACGACCTCATGGGAAACACCGGAGTTTTCTCTTATATCTTCATCTCTTTTCTTGAATCGCCTAGATACCGTACTAGTACTAACATCGTACTCTTTTGATATCTTCAACATAGACCATCCATCTCTATAAAGTTCGAACCATCTGTCTACACAATCTTCAGAAATTTGATAGCCCTTTTTGATTCTTTGCCTTTTTCTCTTCAATTCCTTAGATATAGTTTTTTTAGGAACAGAGTGCTCTTCTACGATCTCCGATATAGTCCAACCTTTCTCACATACTCTTTTTACAAAATTATTCGGTAAATGAATACAATGCATCTGATTTGAATATATATTTCTCCTTTTCAGCTTCAATCTTCCGAAGTAACAGAATTATTATCCCAACGAGTATAACTATCAATACCAAAAGTGCCATAGAAAAAGCATTTGTGGTGGGTCCGACGGGGCATGTCTGAAGTGGGATGTTTTCTAACATAGTTACACCATGCAATATATAACGCAGTTATACAAATACTTTTGGAATTAAATAATCTCGCATTTGGGTAAAGAGTTAAACTTATTATATCTTAATCTCATGCCATTTACCATGTCAAAAATAAAATTCGGTATCTGCGGAGATATAGATCATCACAACACCCCAGAAGAGCTTAATCCTTTACCGACTCTTAAAAAAGATGAAGTCAGTGAAATGATCCTTAAGTTGAACAGAAACCCAATGGATAAAGATAAGCTGCTATCCGAATGGAGTCAGATCGAAGACGACATAGAAAAACTACTGAAATTAAATGTTTTAAAAGAAGATGGCAAAGTGTACGTAAACTTCACTTTTTTAGATGAAAAGGATACAAGACTGATCTTCAAAGAGTGTGAACCCTTGGCAGAAGAACTGTGTAAATTATTCTTAGAGAAGAAGGAAGATCTGTTTGAAATCCTTGATTATTACAGAAATTCAAGATTATCTAGGAAAAAACTTGCTTTCCTAATAATTGGTTGTTATCTACTCGACTGGGGAGCCCTAGAATTATTTCGGCATTGGGAAGTTGCTAACAATAAAAAACCACAGCCAGGCGGTAACGAATACACACTATGGGGTGAAGAAGAGGTGGACCAGATGTTGAAGCGGATATACTGGGGTGGACACGCAGAAAAGACAGGAGATTATGTATTCCATACCTTCGGGGATCACCACGGTTACAAACGTAGGGATGCTCTACCGGACATATTACATATCTTCCCCGATTTTGATTTCCGCGGAGGATTAGAATATCGATCGCTGCTTTTCGATAAAAGAAAACAGCTGGGTATCGAATTGGGTGATGTGATAGACGATATCGACCGGCAGAAAACACCAGATGACGACAAAAAGAAACACACAAGATTCCTTAAAGATATAGGATATCTCCAGGAACGAGAAGATCTCATTTTAACGATCCCTTACTTCACTGATAAGGATGTAAAACACATAAAAAAAGCCATAGAACCATTCATCCCCAAACTAAAAACATGGACAGAAGAAGACCTCCCGATCTTGGAAAAGAAAATACAACATATTAGACCTATCCAAAATGGCGTTCCTTTTAGTGAAGTCTTCATCCAGGTATGGCATGTGGTGTTTGGGCTTACGAATAAATATCTCACAGAAGCGGGGATGCTTTACGATACCTATGAAGATGGAAAGGGTTATCTACCCGGTCTTTTCAAATACGATGTTTCGAGAAGGATACTAGAGGAATTAACAAGTTCATAAAACAATATATAAAAACTAAACCTACATTATTGATTGAGGTACTGAAAGTGGATAATGCCGGACTCCTTTACAATAAATATCTATAATTGGCCAAGATGGCTGAAAAATACGATAGAAACAAAAAGATCATCGAGAAATTATCCACTCAACTCGGTTTACTGGGCAGCCGATTATCGAGGATAGAACTAAAAGTGATGAATTCTCGACTTTTACCGGAGACCCATATGTGCAACAAATGCGACACCGATTCTGTATATGGAGTCGGTGTTCTTTGTTCAAATTGTGGTAAATTTGATATCATACAGGAAGGAAAAAAAAACAGTTGATATCGTTAAAGGTATACATGATTTGATCAAAAAAAGCGATTGAACTCTCATTCCTCTTGATTTTCTAAGATCGTTTTAACCATCCGTTTCCCCTGATTTAAACGGTCTATCCACATGTTCTCACGCCTTGGTTTCCATCGGTTTCCATCGAAGACGGATTTTAAACCAGCTTTCATGTCATCGGTTCCATGTTCTCTTATAAACTTTATGCGTTCTTTCTCGGACATGCTTTCTACTATCTCCATCTTCTCATCACGATCGAAATCCTTGAATGTCAACTGCTGTGGTGTCTCCGCCATAAATATCACTGATTTCTCATGAAACGCTATAGAAAAGACAGATATTTATTTTACGGCTGTAGCCTTATTCTTGTATCTCCAATACTTCCATCTCTCTTTCGAGTATGCTAATCTCCCTATCTTTCAAGGCTGATGGACTGATGGTGATCAAAAATATCGTGTCAGTCTCAGATACCATATCGATCATGTGTCTAAGGAACTGTACGGTAGCATCGAACCCAGTATGGCTGATAAGATATTCAACTCCATCTAACATTATCACCTTCCCCTCTTCGATTATCTCCTCCAACCTAAATGTGATACTTTCTAGATTTGGACGAACCGTATTTAGATCCTGACTCTCTCTGTCTGTTAGCCAATAAAGTTCGGCCATGTTTAAAGAATACTCACTAGTTATCCTCTTTGGATTCATCCGCGAGATGATGTAAACACCACCATCTTTTTGAGATATATCTTCTAGGATCTGGAAACCCATATCAGGCCTCTCTTCTTCGATCACATAACTAGCACCTCCTATCAACCTTTTATTTAGCTCGATTTCAGAGGTCCCATGCTCCTGATGCTGGTGCTTTCTAAAACTAGATCTTACTGAATCTAAGGTGATCTCCTGGTCCAATAATGAAGAAAAAGCCAGTAGACGATTTATAGCTCCCTCTATCTCCCTAACATTTTTAGTTATGTGTTTTGCCAAATACTCTTTGACTTCGTCGGGAACATCCATTTCATGCTGCTCAAGCTTATTTTGTACGATCTTTAGTCTAGTTGTATATGATGGTGGCTCTATTCTGACCACAAGACCTGATTTAAAGCGTGATACTAATCTCTCCCTTAAATCCGGGATCTCTTCTGGTGATCTATCGCTACTGAGCACGACCTGACTACCGTCGGTGACCAGGTGGTTCAATAGATAAAATATTATTTCCTGGTGCTTACCCCTGCCAGCTAAGAACTGTATATCATCTAAAAGAAGCACATCTGCACCATAATATTTGTCTCTCGTATCTTCAGATAGCTCTCCTTTTAAACTACGAATTATATCTGTAGTACAGTTTTCAGTAGTTGAATAGACCACATTTATGTCCTGGGGATCACTTTCGATATTGTGTCCGATTGCCTTTAGAAGATGGGTTTTACCAAGGCCCGCTTTGCTAGTTAGAACAAGAGGATTGAACCTACCATCCTCCCTACGAGATACTTCCTTACATGCCACAAAGGCTAACTTGTTATTTTCACCTACCACAAAATTATCAAAGGAATATTTTTCAGGGAACTTGCCTCCTTCTATCTTCTTTCCGTTCCTCTCTTTGATGATCATGTCATAGACTTCTACTTCCTTTTCTTCCCTGCCTTCCCTTTCGATCTTTTTGTCTATCTTTTTAGAAACCGGAGATATCTTTTCATCCTCTTCAGATACTTCTTCTTGAAGACTCTTTGTTTCTTCATATACTCTATCTTGCAACTCATCTTCACTTGTTTTAGATATCATTGTTGTTTCCCCTAATCTTCCTCCAACTTCCTCAACTAACTCATCTATGTCCACTTTAGTATGAACTTCCAGGTACAGATTCTCCATGTCATCCATATCTTTCATCTTAGATAATGCATCCTCGCCGGAAAGTTCCATATCAGAAGGGGTGTAGAGAAGAGCATTCTTGGGGGAGCCATCCTTCAAAGTGATGTAACCCTCCAACTCCTCATCGACTGTGATACGGATATACCCTCGGAAAGAGTACTTTTGTAGTTTTTCAAGGGTTTTCAAGAGTTTACCTGGTCCTTTTTTATCCTGTATTTTTAAACCTACAGGGAATTTTCTTCGTGGCAATGTAAGGGGTTAATCGGGACCGGATAAATAAATATGTTTCTTGTTTTCCAAAACTTTCTGTCAAGAATTAGATCATATTATGGTCCTAAAAAGTATTTTATCCGCTTATCGTCCCAGATAGAGGTAAATAAGGTAAAGTATGTATGCAGAGGTCATTATAGCCCCCTCTATTCTCCCCAGCCTCCTACCGGTGTAGACGAATATCGTGAAAAGAACACTCACTGATATCATGATTATCATGTTAGGAATTATCTCGATTGTGAAAGTTATCGGAACAAACAAGGCACTTACCCCTAGAACCATTAGTATGTTGAATGTATTTGACCCTATAACATTACCTATGGATATATCTGATTCTCCTTTATAAGCTGCAACAGAAGAGGTTGCGAGCTCTGGTAGTGAGGTTGCTAGTGCTATTATCGTCAGACCGACCAAGCCTTCTGATAGCTGGAATTCTTCGATGTAAAATATCGACGAGCGGATCATCATCTCCGCACCTACAGCTATTCCTGCAAGTCCTAGACATAATTTTATCAGGTTGATATTTAGACCCCGTTTTTGTAACTTCTTGTCGGGTAGAGATTCAAATTTATCTTCGACTACTTCCTCTTCGCCCTCTATGAATGCCACCCAAATGAAGAATGCAATATAGCTTATAAGTCCTAAAAGAAGTATCACACCCTCTAGTCTCCCAATAGATAAACTTACAGAAAATATCATGAGCAATGCCATGGCACCGAACATGATAGGAATCTCTCTTTTAACTACTCCGATATCAACACTGATAGGTTTAACCATGGAACTCACACCGAGGACCAGTAAAATATTGGCAACATTAGAGCCGATCACATTACCGATAGATATACCTGTTCTACCCTTCAATACAGCGTTAAGACTAGATGCCAATTCGGGAACGGAGGTACCGAATGATACCAGCGTCAGACCTATGATTATCACAGGTACACCAAAATAGGCGGCAGTTTTGCTACCCCCCTCTACTAAAAGATCTGCTCCTTTTATCAGAACGACGACACCAGATACCAGTAATATGGTCCACCCGACGAATCCTATAGTCATCATAAGGAGATATATATACCTTTATTAATAATTGACCTTCGAGACATTAAAAAATTATTAGTAATGGAATAGTTTATTTGGTGAAAGGATATCTAATGGAAATAAAAAAAGTCGATGGAAATCTAACTCTCCTAGGTGTAGATTACATAGGAGATAAATCTATAGAGGACGGGGTATTAGATTATATCCAGGACAAAGATCCCTACAAGATCGGGATCGCCATATGTGAAACAAGATTTGAAACCCTGGAAGGTGACGGAAACTGGAAGGATAAACCCTTACTACCTACTTACAAAAAAGGGGAGATAGGCCCTTTGATATACCAGACCTTCGTAGATTCCATAAATGAAAACTTGAGAAGATTTAAAAACATCGAACCAGAAAGTCATATCGCCCAACTGGTACCCTTTATAGATAGATTGGATATAGATGTAGAATTCATAGATAGAGACATCACCCTCACGCTGGGTAGGGCTTATCAAAATATGACCGTTATTGAAAAAATAAAGATGATCAGATATCTGAAATCGACTATGCTCTCATTCTCGGGTAGAAAAAAGAGTGAGTCCGTAGATGAGATAAAATATCACGATGATCTCGTGGAGGGGGTTTTGGGCAAGCTCGAAAAGTTTGCACCCTCTGTTGTGAGAAAGGCCCGTAAAGAAAGGAAAGAATACATGGCCAAAAAGCTCTATGAATTTAGTAAAAAAGGTAAGGTCATCGCAGTAATCCCTAAAAGCAAGATATATGACATATTTAAAGAAGTCAACAGGCTGAAGATGGAGGAACGGTTCAAAGGAGAAAGTTCTAGTATTAAAAGTCTTGAAAAGATCGGTAAGAAGGTCTACTCCAAGGTCATACGTTATGCCTCATCGGCCTTTTTTATTTTCCTAGCGATATATCTATTTCTTTTTTCAGACGTATTGAATATATGGCGAGCTTGGCTTTACTGGTTCATAGCAGTAGGTGGGATGTCGGCCTTAGGGTCAGCACTAGTTAAAGGTCATCCGTTATCGATCATAATTTCATTCCTTCTTGCCCCATTCATGTCCCTTACCTTACACGGACCGGGATGGATCGCTGGATATGTTGAACTAAAGGTCAGAAACCCTACTATCTCAGATATAAAAAGTTTGACTGCAAGTAAAAATGCTTCAGAGTTCTTATCGAATAATATCATCAAGGTCTTTTTGGTAGGTACTTTCTCTAACATATTCACCTGGATTGGACTATTCATAGTACTTCCATTACTGATCAGATTTGCCGGATAACGACAGTCAAAATTAATATATCCCCACATCACATTTGTCCTCATATCTCATGATCAAAATTAAGCACATAAAACGGATATTCGAAGGTATGCTGATGGGAGGAGCTAATGTTATACCAGGTGTATCTGGTGGGACCATGGCCTTGATCACCGGTATATATGAGAGGTTGATCCATTCTATCAACACCATACCATTATCAGCCCCATTCTTTTTACTGAAAGGAGATTACAGAGAATTTGGAGATAGGATAAAATCCGTTGATCATAATTTTTTAATACCTCTGATAATCGGGATCCTCATCGGGACTTTATCACTGGCAAGATTTATGGAATATCTTCTCGATACGGTACCTGCTATCACCTATTCATTTTTCTTCGGTCTTATATTAGCAGGTTTGGGAGTGATATACAAATATATAGATGAGGTCGATATCAGGATCGTTATCTGGGGGATTTTTGGGTTCTTATTCGCTTTTTTTCTGGTGGGATTACCTAAATTACAAACAGAACCAAATCTCTTTATTATTTTCATTTGTGGTATGGCCGCCATAATATCGATGATCCTACCAGGATTATCTGGAGCATTCATATTGATCTTTCTTCAACAGTATGATTTCATGCTGAATGCACTCAATGATCTAAACATCCCTGTGATAGTCACCTTCATAACTGGCGGTGCGGTTGGTCTATTTACATTCTCTAAATTACTAGAGTATCTTTTGAATAAATATGAATCGGCGATCATGGCACTATTATTTGGATTGATGGTAGGCGGTCTTAGGGCTCCTGGAGAAGAAGTTATCGATATAAATCCACCACTCTATCAATTTATTGTGCCTGCGATCATCGGAGCGGTATTAGTCATAGTTATCGAATATAGATATGTTTCACCTAAATAGATGATGATCATATACGTTTGAATCCTCTTCTCACATACCCTGATAAAGCCCTTCTGACATAGAAAAATGTCTGAACATAAGTCCTATCTTTACCAGCAACATCTACATTACCATCCTTTATATTTTTTACAACATCCTCCCACGAATCTATATCCTCAAAAACTGCGTAGGCTTTACCTACTGTTTTCAATCTATGACAGTCGCTGCCTGCGATCATAGGTAAACTCATCTTTTCGGCAGCCTTTCTAGCCTTAACGTTCTTCGAATGCCAGCTCCTCCCATTCAATGCCTCGATGGCAGTCCATCTATTGTTAAACAAGTTTTCTTCACTCATGCCTGACCAATACCTGTAAGGATGAGGGGCTGCTGCGATGGCCCCTTGTTCTTCTATCAGATCGATAGCCTCGGCGATAGATCTGATTTTACCTATTTCCTCTTGTATCCCGATGGCCATTACATGTCCCTCTCCAGTGCTTACTTCGATTCCGGGGACTATTATAAGGTCGGTTTCTTTATCCTTTATACTCCTATATCCTTCTAGTGTGTTGTGATCCATGAAGGCTAAACCATCTAATCCCACTTTCTCGGCTTTTTTGATTATCTCTTCGGGCTTCCCGTTAGAATCACCCGAATATGTCGAATGAACATGCATATCTATCTTCATTAATACCCCTCGATATACTTCAGTATCTTATCTGCTAGGTTATCATTTTGATTTTTCAATATTTTATAAATCTTTTCCTTTAATCCCTTTTTGTATTCTTTCTCTGCAAGATGTATGCGTGATGCGTGAACCATGGCATCTACATGAGGATCTTCACGTTGAATATAATCGCCATGACCGATCTTCTCGATTATATGACCTGAAACATTAGTTACTATTGAGTGCCCTAATTCGTCCTGGATTTCAACTTCATTTAACTCTAAGACTTCACAAAGGTGGACTCTTGCGGCTTTTTTTGGATAAAAAAAATCGCCTTCAGTTTCGATCTCATCTTCCTCAAGTTCCTTAAAACCGATAGTATCATGCCCAGTAAGGGCTGCTTTGTAGAACAAATAAGGGTCATCAGTCAATGAAAAGGTGAATCTGTTATTTTCTTTAAAGTTCTTTGCAGAGTCTGAAGGGTTGTATATTCTTAACTCTATTGAATCCTCTTCTAGCAACGCACCTACTGCAGCGGCATTAAGATGGGTGTTCCATGTTAACAATATACCCTCATACCAGGCCATGATCTCAAGCTACTTCCATACCTCTTTGAGGTTTCTTTTTTTTACCCTTGCCCGGAACGTTTACTTTAGGCATGGGGATCGGAGGAGGAAGTTTTATCTCCCTAGATATGAGTACTGCCTGGGGTATACAGTTCTGTATTATCGCAGAGTGAACCTTATTAGCTATCTCATTAGGCAATTTATTGTCGCTCCTCCATTTTTCAGCGAGGTCTGTCGGTGCATCCTGGATCTCTAGGCTTCCTTCTAATTCTATCCGTCCCATACCCGAATAACCTGCTGTAAAACGGAAGTAGATGTCGAAGGAGTCTTTAGTTATGTGCTTTATCTTAGTTATAGAACTGTTATGATCGATCCTAACGTTTTTCTTCGGTTTTCCTCTACTGGAAAATCTTTCAGCGTCTATGGATTTTATACTAAACCTAGTTATCGACATGATGGTTAATACCACCTAGGGATTTAATAATCTTTTCATAAAGTGATTTTTTCTGGGTTTTGGTTATGAATATCCCCAATATAAGCAAAATCTTTATAATCTTCGAACTCGATTGTGACCGTACCAATTTGTCCTAAAGGTCGTGTTTATTATGGCAGCCAACACAATAGAAAGGTTATTGAACGACATTAAAGAAGATCTTGATGTAGATGAAGTCACTTTGATTTCAAGAAGCGGTATGCATATCGGGGGTGATGTTCCAGAAAATGCTCATTTGGAGACTTTTGTAGCTATGTCCGCAATATTATTGGGGGCTGCTGAAACAGCTACCTCTGAGCTTGAAGAGGAACTATCTCACGTTGTAGTCGAACTAAAGCGGTCCCGTGTACTCGTTATGAACAACGGACCTACTGCATTATTAGCAGTTAAGATGTCCAAAAAATGTGACATCGAAGATATTTTAGAAGGATTAAAAGAACCGATTGACGATCTACAAGGAATATTATAAAATCGGGCAGGGGTTATATAATGGCTAAAGGTTTTATCAATTGTAATGTGATACCCCTAGCGGGGCGTTCTGAGAAGTTCCATGGTTTTCTTGTTGAAGATGGGTATATCACCTGTATTAAGGACTATGACAGGATAATGAAGGAGAGTGATCAGAAGATCAACTTAAAAGGTTACACTGTGATCCCTGGTTTCATCGACTCTCATGTTCATCTTATGCAAAGAGGGATAAAAGAGAAAATGGTCGATCTATCAGATACAGATAGTTTTGAAGAAGCAAAGTATTATCTAAATAAAGAGATGGATAAAAGAGAAGAAGGGGAATGGATAATAGGTATTGACTTTGATGATACAAAATGGAAAAGAGCTAGAGTCCCGTCAAAAAAAGATCTAGATGAGGTAGGCGAAAACTACCCGATAATATTAAAACGGATCTGTGGCCATCTTGGTGTAGCTAATTCAAAGGCACTTGAAATGATCGACGATAGTTGGGAAAATGTAGATCATGAATCTGGGATACTAAAGGAAAATGCGGTATGGAATCTTGATGATATCGTCGGAATAACCAAGGAAGACAGGAAAGAAGCGATAATAAAAGGGATCGAGATAGCACATGAACTTGGAGTTACTAGTGTTCATGAGATCGTAGATAGAGATGGTTGGGAGGCTTATGTAGAATTAGATGAAGAGAGGGACCTAGAATTGAGAGTTAGGTGCTATCTACATTACGACGAGGTCGGCGATCTCGAACCGATTAATAAAAGTGAATTTCTTTCTCTTCGGGGTATAAAAGTTTTTGCAGATGGATCATTCGGAGGAAGGACTGCGGCGTTATGGGATGATTACTCAGATGATCCTGGAAACAATGGTCTTTTATTAAGAGATAAAGAACAATTACAGGATATAATAAGCACAGCCGAGAGCAAAGGTTTCCAATGTATGATACACGCCATAGGGGACAGGGCGATAGATACTGTAGTTGATGCCTATTCGGACTCCGCCCAAATGATCAAGGAACTGCGACATAGGATCGAACATGCTGAATTGCTTAGTGATGAGAACATAAAGCGTATCAGGGAAATGGGTTTAGTACTATCCGTTCAACCCAACTTTTCCTATAAATGGTCTCAACCCGGGGGGATGAATGAAAAACGGTTGGGAAAAGAAAGACTCGAGAGATGTGACCCATTATGGAATTTACAAAGAGCATTGGTGAAAACTGCCTTCGGATCCGACAACATGCCCATGTCACCTCTTTTTGGTATTTATTCTGCTACGAATCATCCTTTATTGGAACAGAGGATCTCTACGTACAATGCACTCCAAAGCTACATAACCAATGGTGCTTACGTGGGGAGAGATGAAAAGGAACTAGGGGAACTGACAGAAGGTAAGAAGGCTGATTTTGTCGTATTATCTGAGAATCCCCTTGATGCTGAAGATATTAACGATATAGAGGTAAAGATGACTGTGGTGAACGGCGAGATCGTTTATAGCGATCTATGAAATCGATTACCTTTAAATAATCGAAGTGCGATTACAATCGGTGATAAAATGACTGAGGTTATTGAGGATTTAAAATATACGGATAATCATGAGTGGGTCCAGATAGATGGGGATAAGATAACCTACGGGATAACAGATTATGCACAGGAAGAATTAGGGGATATCGTTTACATCGAATTACCATTGGTTGATGAAGACATAGAAAAAGGTGAAGTTATGGGTGTAGTGGAATCCGTTAAAACGGTTTCCGACTTACATTCACCAGTCTCCGGTACAATATTAGAGGTAAATGAAGAACTGGAAGCCGCTCCAGAACTGATAAACGAAGAACCGTTCTCAAAAGGATGGATCGCAAAGATAGAAATCGATGATCCATCTGAACTTGACGATCTACTCTCAGCCGAGGAATATAAAGAAGAGGTCGATTGAATAACTGTATTTATTCAATAAAAAAAAGAAAGGGTTTTAATCGTATTTATCCAAGAATGAGAACCGTTCATGTGCTGGTAGTCCTTCCTTGTAGCAGTAATGGATCTCCTGAAAATCGTTCCTGAACTCGATCACATCGGCTTTCACTTTTTCTGGATCTTCATCATCCTTGACTATCCTTTTGATGAACTCTCCGACTTCGTCCATGTGAGACTCTTTCATACCTAGTCGAGTGAGTTCCTGCGCTCCCAGTCTGATACCGCTTGGCTCTTTGGCACTATTTACATCGTCCCAGGGCATCAGATTCTTGTTAGCGATCATGTTAGCTTCCTCCATTGCCTCTACTAGCGTTTCTCCGCCGCCTTCTTCTTGTACATCGATGGCTAGTGTGTGAGACTCAGTAAAGCCTTTGTGAGAACACATGACGTCGATATCCCTTTCATGCAGAGCCTGACCGAGTGCTTTGGCATTCTTAATTATCTGCTTAGCATACTCTTTTCCAAACTCCTGATGTTCAGCTAAAGAAACAGCCAGGGCGGCCATCGTGTGCAGATGATGGTTGGATAACACTCCCGGGAATACACCATAGAACAATTTTTGCTTCATCTCTTCATCCCTTGGATTGGATAGTAGGATACCTCTCTGAGGGCCTGGCAGGGTCTTATGAGTACTACCTGTCATGACCTCGACACCCTCTCGCAGCGGATCCTGGAATTCCCCACCGGCTATTAGTCCAAGCACGTGTGCTGCGTCATACCAGACATAACATCCGGCTTCTTCGAAAGCATCCCTAAGTTCCTCCAAAGGAGGTGGGAACATGTATACAGATCTTCCGAAAAGTGCTATATCTGGTTTCTCCTCCTTGATCATCTTTTTGGTCCCTTCTACATCGATGTTCATCTCCTCGACGTTGAAGGGATAAGTTATAGGTTCCATACCCCTGAAGCCAACAGAACCGAACTTTGCGCTGCTTATATGAGCACCATCCGACACATCCACTGCTGTGATCTTTTTTCCTGGACCGCCTAAACCCATGAGTACCGCTTGGTTCGCGTTGGTACCCGAGATCGGTCTTACATCAGCATACTCTGCGCCGAAAAGGTCACTTGCTAATTCCTGAGCCTTCAATTCGACTTCATCTACAAAGATGTTGCCTTGATAGTACCTATCACCCGGAGAACCTTCAGCATATCTATCATGAAAATCACTGATGAGTAATTCCCTTGCCATCGGGCTGATTATATTCTCCGATGCTATCATCGGTAGCGACTTTTTGAACCATTCATGGTGTTTTTCTACTTGTTCGTATATAAAATCCGCATCTTCTCTCATTATGACACCTCTACAGGGGGATTAAGTTATCGATATTAAACCGTTTTGTTTGGAAAAGTTCTATCGAAATGAGAAAGAACAGAGCTGATATCAACTAGTGAATTTCACGGTAGATCGGTTCAAAACCCTTTTCCTCAAACCAATCTTCCATGAAATCAGGGCTTAAGTCTAATTTTTCTTCTGATATATTTTTGAACTTTTCATAGCTGATCTTTTTCCCAACAAAATCCCGATAGATCATCCTAAACAATTCTAGCAATCTATCCCTACCTACAGAGGCCTCCAGATCCCAGAAGGCCCAGCTTCCTTTAAGATACCAATGGGTGTACATATCATCTAGAAAGGTAAGTTCCTTGACAGGTCTATCATCTTGAGCTAGATGCTTTTCAAGCCTCTCTCGGTAACTGTTGAAGTACTTCATATCCACGTCCATCTCATCGTTCATCATGGCCGTTAGTATAACTTCTAGATATTGTGTGATAGCTTCAGCTAACCACGGCTCTTTGAAATCTACACCGACCCCGAACCAACCGTGTATTGTCTCGTGTAACGATAGCGATTTAGGTAAGTTTTCTATCTTCCAATCGTTATCTATCAGATATTTTGTAAAAAGGTCTCCGACTACCCATAAGCCGTCTCTTTCAAAGCCCCATTCCGCACCTTCTTTACCTCTCGGTGATATGATACCGATACCTCCGTTTCCCTTTTTCAATGGACCAAATAACGTTGTGCACAGTTCGATAGATGAGGAGAAATCATCTATCAATACCTCTTTGAAATTTATGATTTCTTTTGGTATATGCATCTCTATATCTAAACCACAGCATTCTCTTTCAAATGTATCTAAAAGGGGTGAAGCGCAGATGAATATGTCCTCTATTTTTCGAGTGTAACGGTATCTGCTTTTTTCCCCGATCGATTCACCAGGAGTGATCGCTGTCCAATCTTCCGGCAGATCTAATTTCAGATCGTAGGTAAAACTCTCAAATTGAGACTGTGGTTCTATGGTCGGAAACCACCAGCAGAAGCCGGATAATTCTACTAAATCCTCCTTGATTATACAGACTTTGTATCCCTGGAAAGAACTTACTGTCCCCTCCCAATTTATTTCAAGTAAAGAATCCTCGCTGTCCCAATTATCAACACTGTATCTGGTCATTAGTTTTCTTTTTTTATCGACCTCCCAGTCGAGACACCTATCACCCTGTTTTATTGATAAAACATCAAACCTATTGCCGAGATAGAAACGAAATCGTTCATCTCCAGATATTTTTACCCTATCACTTGCTTTTAGTGTGCCCTGTTTGGGTTCAATTTTTAACGTGATGTCGTGATTTTTTATCCTCATCGATCAAGATAAGGTACTTACTTGAGTTATATAATTTATTTAAAACATTACAAAACAGTTTAAGACAATTTTTTTATACTGCGCAGAAGTTGTAAGTATAAAGATAAAAAAGGAGATAACAATGGCCCGAATAGAAGATTTCCAAGCAAAAGACGTTATGACTAAAGATTTTATAACTGCCAAACCCGATGATAAGGTCTCGGATGCCATAGGACTGATGGGTAAGCACGGTATCGCAGAGATACCGATCCTGTCAGATGGAAAGGTTATCGGTTTGGTGGCAGAAGATATGTTCGTAAAGAAAAGGCACCTACCATTCTCTACAAAATTAGCCAATATCATGAGCAAGCCTCCAAATGTGAAGGAAGGCGATGATATTGTTGAAGTGTGTGAATTACTTTTATCGTCCGGATATAGGGGGGTACCTGTTAGATCGCAAGATAGAAAGTATGTGGGTTTCGTTTCAAGGTCAGATATAATAAAAATGATACCTGACATAGACGAACTAGGAAAATCCATTGTCGGGGATTATATGACCCCATCTCCCTCTACCATCAGAGAACATGATACGGTAATAAAAGCAAAAAATATGATGGAAAATATTGATGAAAAAGTCATACCCGTTACGGACAAACACGGTAGATTGAGCGGGATGGTCGGTATAAAAGATATAATAAAGGAATCTAGACCTGTAAGCAGACATGAAAAGGGAGAACGGAGTGGTGAAAAAGACTCCCCTTCTAAGGATCTTGAGATCAGAAGTATAATGGTGTCTCCTCCTATAACCACCAGTCCAAAAGAATCGATCCACAGCGCAGCCAGGAAGATGTCAGAGCACAATATCTCAACACTTGTAGCTGTAGAGGACGAGGATATAAAAGGGATACTTACCCAGATCGATCTTATTGAAACGATAGCTAGTTTTAGAGAATCTGATCAAGTCTATGTTCAGATAACCGGTTTAGAAGAAGATCCTGATGTTTATGACCAGATGTATCAGATGGTACAAAAGTACCTGCAGAAGTTCAATAATGTTCTGAAACCTCTCGTTTTGAACATCCATGTGGTCACACATCGAACAGAGGGACACGAGAAAAAATATAGTATAAGATTGAGACTGAACACGGACAGGGGGATGTACTACGCTAAAAAATTCGACTGGAACATAATGAGAGCTCTCGATGATGGATTGACAAGCCTCCGTAAAAAGATATTCCAGGATAAAGAGAAGAAACTCGATAGGTACAGGCAGCATCCAAAATACCGAGAATCACGATAATTCCCAGTACTTTTCCATAGCCTGCTTAGTCTCGAAAACCTCTTCCTTTCCATTTTGTTTCTTATCACTTACTTTAGTGTATTCTAATGATATTTCCTTCTCATATTCAGATCCGATCATCCCTGCAACTATTTCCGATATAGATCGAAGATGATAACCACCTTCTAACATGAAAGAAACAGCCCCGTCACATATATCTTCAGCTATTCGTATTATCCTCTCTGCCATCCGAATATAACACTGGCTGGAATAGGTAAGTCCAGTCATCATATCAGTGTAATGTCCATCTGTTCCGAATGAAACTATGATCAATTTAGGATCATACTGTAATAATATAGGTTCGATGACCTCATGCCACGCTAATTCAAGAGAAGAATCCCCTCTCCCTGTTCTAAATGGTATATTTACATTGTAACCTTCTCCAGGCCCCTCGCCTACAGCTAACGCTTCACCGGTACCGGGATATATCCCATGATGATGTGCCGATACGTAAAGTACGTTAGGATCCGAATAAAATATATCGCTGGTACCGTTGCCGTGATGAGCGTCAAGGTCGATTATCGCTACTCTATTCACATCTATAACATTTGAAGCGATGGCTGCGTTGTTCAGATAACAAAATCCCCCGCCATAATCCTTTCCCGCATGATGGCCAGGAGGCCTGAGAAGAGCCATAGTTCTTTCTCCTTTGACGGCTCTTCGGACACCTTCTAAGGCCCCACCTACAGCTAGTTTAGCTATCTCATAAGTACCTTCATCCAGGTATGTATCTCCACCATCGATATATTGACCGAAATTTTTCTCAAGTACACTCAGATATCCATCTCCATGAGTGGTTTCTAGAACTTCTCTTTTCACGGTTTCTGGAACGATTATATCCCCCACTAGTTCTTCATCTTCAAGTCTGCTGAATACAGAAACGACCCGGTCAGGAGATTCGGGATGAGTACCCAGCTGTTTATGTTCCAAATATTTTGGATGGAATATTACATTCATGGTCTTCAAATCAAGAGAAATTATTTAAAGGTTGACTTTAAATGATATACCGATAAGATGAGTTATGCTGCTCTTTTTTCGGGTGGGAAGGATTCTACTTATGCAATTTGGAAAGCACAGGAAGCAGGTCTCAACGTTGAATCTCTGATAACCGTTTATCCGAAAAGAAAAGATTCATATATGTTCCATAAACCAAATCTAGATTTTGTACCAGATATCGCTGAGTCTTTGGGTTTGAAGCTTGTCAAAATACAAACCGAAGGAGAAAAGGAAGCAGAATTAGATGATCTAAAGGGGTGTTTGAAGGATATGGATCTAGAAGGGATAATCACTGGGGCAGTAAAATCATCATACCAATACGATAGGATTGAAAACCTATCCTCAGGATTAGATATGGAGCATTACGCTCCTCTATGGCAGATGGATCCGTTGAATTTACTGAATGAATTGATCGAGAACGAATTCAAAACCGTGATCGTCAGCGCTGCCGCTATGGGTTTCGACGAGAGTTGGTTGGGTAGAGAAATTGACGAGGCTTGTATCTTAGAACTGAATAAATTGAATGAAAAATACGGTATAAACGTAGCAGGAGAAGGTGGTGAATACGAGACATTCGTCCTCGATGCACCAAATTATCGATGGGGTTTCGAGATAACTTATGCAGAGAAAAGTTGGAAGGGGTACCGGGGAGAATATAGTATAAAAGAAGTCAAGAAAAAATGTATCTAGTTTTCCAATAAAGAAAAAGATAAAAAGAGATATTGTTTTTAGATCCGTTTATATGTGTCCTCAACAGATACTTCAGCCATCTGCTCAAAAGAAGAGGTATACCTTTTTCCGGACCTTTCAGACCTATCTTTACCGGATTCATAAAGATATTTCTCAGCTTTCAAACTCTCATAATGACCTTTCTCCATCAAAGCTATGTATTTGAACAAAGTCCTGTATTTCTCATTATTTTTCGCTAAATATTTATAGATCTCGTAAGCGTTATCCTCGGCCTTCATTGACAGGTCTATGGCTTCTATGAGATTTCGGACATTCTCGATCTTCTCTATGAATTCACCTTCATGTGGTGGAAGACCTTCTACTTCAGGAACAACATAATCTTTATCTCCGAATTCCATCTTATGTAGTTTTAAAAGTTCTTTTGCATGTCTTTTTTCATCTTTGGCTAGATCCTCAAATTTGTTTGACATCAGACCCTTCGTTTTATTTGCAAGCTTCAAATAGTTCTCATAGGCTGTCTGCTCCCCTTTTATAGAATATCCAAGAAGTTCCTTAAAACTCACTTCATCCAATTTGTCATACATCATGATCACTCTAAATTTTAGATGATTTCACTGTAATTAAATTTATCGCCGTTCATCTCAAAACCTATATATAATACAGCACACTTTTGCATTACGGTGCAAATATGCGAGAAATCACCGATTATGCGATTAAAAGATTAGAAGACTCAGATATCCAGTACGGTGATATCAGATTCTCAGATATACTGATCCAATCGATACAAGTTAGAAATGGATCCGTAGAGAGTATAAAAGACAACAACAGCAGAGGATTCGGTATCCGGATAATCCACGGTGGATGGGGATTTGCTTCATCTTCTGTGTTATCTAAAAAAGGAATCGATGAGACAATAAACAGAGCCAAAAAAATAGCAAAGGCCTCTGGAAAGACCTCTGAAGGCGTTGAGATCAAAGATGTAGATGTGTATGAAGATAAGTATGTCAACGATTACAAAAAGGACCCTTTCGAGATAGATCTTGACGAGAAGATAGACTATCTAGTAGAAGCAAATGAACGTTTAAACATAGATGAAAAGATAAATGTTAGGACCTCGAATTTTAAGGCCTGGCGTTTTATAAAAGAATTCGCCAGTACGGAAGGTGCAAGGATAGAACAGGAATTGGTCCAATGCGGAGGTGGCCTGAGTGTTACTGCCTCAGACGGCGATGATGTTCAAACTCGAAGTTATCCCAATTCCTTCGGAGGAGATTACAGTTCAAGAGGATACGAATTCTTTGAGGGTTTGGACCTCCTAGATAATGCAGAGAAAACTGCACAAGAAGGCGTCGATCTTTTAAAGGCTGAACAGTGCCCTGAAGGAAAGATGAACATCATATTGAATACGAACCAACTCGCTCTCCAGGTACACGAAAGCTGTGGACATCCGACCGAGTTGGATAGGGCACTTGGAACCGAAGCAAGTTATGCAGGTACTAGTTTCATGACACCTAATAAATTAGGTAAACTCAGATACGGTTCTGATATAGTCCATATAACTTCAGACGCTACAGCCAAGGGTGGACTAGGAACATTTGGTTATGATGATGAGGGTGTGAAAGCTAAGAAAGTTGATCTTGTGAAAGACGGCATATTCGTTGGTTACCAGGCATCTAGAGAGGATGCGGCTCAGGTAGATGTTGAAGTTAGCGGTAGTATGCGAGCCGACGGTTGGAGGAACTTACCACTTGTCAGGATGACCAATATAAATTTAGAACCCGGTGATTGGTCCAGGAAAGAGATAATCGAAGAAACTGATAAAGGTATAATCTTCGACGGGATCAAAAGCTGGAGTATTGATGATAAGAGGTTGAATTTCATGTTCGGAACTGAAGCAGGTTATCTAGTTGAAGATGGAGAAGTCAAGAAGTTGATCAAAAATCCAACTTATACCGGGATCACTTACGAGTTCTGGAGAAGATGCAACGCGATATCGGGAGAAGATGATTGGAAACTCCATGGGGTCCCGAACTGCGGTAAAGGAGAACCTCCCCAAGTCATGAGGGTCGGTCACGGTGTTGCGCCGGCTAGATTTGAAGACGTTACCGTGGGGGTGGGAAAATGGTAAGTGAAGATTTGGAAAGTTCGGCTAAGAAAATACTAGATAAAGTTGAAGTCGATGAGGTCGAGGTGTTGATACAAAGAAAAGACAAGGCCTTGACGAGATATGCCAACTCTAAGATCCACCAGAATGTCGGGCAGAAGGATTTCGACGTTTCTATAAGGGCGATTCTCGGGAAGAAGATAGGATCAGTTTCTACAAATTCGGTTGATGAAAAATCTTTAGTAGATGCCTTGAGGAGGGCAGAGAACATAGCTAAGCATCAGAAAGAGGACCCTGATTTTATCGTTCTCCCAGAACCTAAAGAGGATCGTTCTGGTAAGGAGAACTATTTTGAAGAAACTGTAGGATACACTCCAGATCAACGGGCTGAAAAGGTCAAAGAGATCATAGAGTATGCCAGCAGTAAAGGTGTTGACCGGATGTACGGAGCTTTCGAGACGGAAACCATCGAGGTACTTGTTGCAAATACTAACGGGATAATGAAAAGCAGTAGGATGAGTAAGGCCAATTTGACCGCTACCGCTATAGCAGACTGGGATAACGATCAAGGATTCGGTTGGAGTGAACAGTGTTCCGCTAACGTGAAAGATATCGATCACATGAACGTTGCTAAGACCGCTGTCGATAAGGGTTTAAACAATATGGACACTGAAAGTATAGAACCTGGAGAGTATACTGTGGTCTTGGAACCTTTAGCCGTTAACACCATGCTCATGTACCTTGCTATGATGGGTATGAGTGCCAAGAAAGTCCAGGAGAAAAGAAGTTTCATGAACGGCAAATTCGGAGAGAAGATTATGGACGAACGGGTCAATATCTTCGATGATGCCATGCACGATGAGATGATTGGTTTCCCATTCGACTATGAAGGAGTACCTAAACAGAGAGTTGATATTGTCAAGAACGGGATCGCCAACGATGTCGTTTACGATTCCTATACTGCTGGAAGAGACGAAGAAGATAAAGGATCTACAGGACACGCCCTGCCTATGCCGAACCCTATGAGCCCCATGCCTCTAAATCTGATGATGGATACTGGAGATGCCAGCATACAGGAGATGATCGAAGATACAGAGAAAGGTATACTGGTAACTAGATTCAATTACTGCCGGCCGGTACATCCAGTAAAAGGTATATTGACAGGACTTACTAGAGACGGGACCTGGAGAATCGAAGATGGAGAGGTAACACAACCACTGAAGAATCTTAGGTTCACTCAGAATCTACTCGATGCTTTCAGCAACGTAGAACTAATAGGTGCTGAGCGGGTACTGTTCTCACTGGGTTATTATCCTGGTTATACCAGTGTTCCCGCCATGAAGATACCGAAATTCAACTTTACTGGAACGACGGAATTCTAAAAAACTCCCTTTTTCTTTTTTTGATATATTAGGCAAAGGCAAGCTGTTGTATGGGGATTAGTTTCTATTTACCAGGATAGAAACGTATTAAAAGGATTAAAAAATTCATATGTGTATAATAAAGTGAACATCATGATTACTAAAAGAAGATATAAATTGTTAGCTGACTTTGAAAAGGTGTGTCAGTTTTTAGACGATAACTATAATCTGGAAACTCTCAACAGTTATTTATTACGACCTTTTTTTGAATATGCCCATACTCATCCACACTTTAACCATCAGTCCACCCCACGTTTCGGTCTGTGGGAGGAAGGAGGTAGACTCGTTGGTTTAGCATGTTATGAGATGGATCTAGGAGAATGTTTTTTGAACGTGAGAGATGGTTACGATCATCTGTTGCCCGATATGCTGGAATACGCTGAAAGTGAATTATCAACTACATCCGAGGAGAAAAGAAATCTAAGTGTTTGGATCACGGATAAAGAAGATGTAAAAAGCCAGCTTCTATGTGAGAAAGGATATGAAAAAGTATACACAGAGCCGGTTACAATTTTTTCGTTTGATAAGGACTTTGTTGAAGTTGATCTACCAAAGGGATATTCACTATTTTCATTAGAAGAGGAAAACGATATACAAAAGATACATGAATGTCTGTGGAAAGGATTCGATCACGGACCTCATCCCGATGATGATTACGAGGGAAGATTGTATATGCAAAGCGGTCCAAATTTTCGTAAAGATTTAACTATGATAATTAAAGCCCCAAACGGAGACTACGCATGTTATGCAGGCATGTGGTTTGATGAGCAGAATAAATATGCTTATACAGAGCCTTTAGCAACCGTACCTGAGCACAGAGGGGAAGGTCTTGCAACCATCGCACTTACCGAAGCCATGAAAAAGACCAATGAACTAGGTGCAAAATACTGTTTCGGTGGAGTTCCGGATTTCTATAAATCTATTGGCTTTGAGACAATAGGTTTCAGGGAGAGGTGGGAAAAGGTATTGGAATAAAAATAGAAAAGGTGATAAAATTAAGATCGCTACATTCAACATCTGGAATTCTGATCGAGGTATGCCACGAAGAGGGGAGCAGATAATCGATGAAATCAAAAAAGTAAACGCAGATATATTCTGTTTACAGGAAGTAAGAGAAGATGTCTATAACAAAATAACAAGTGAAATCAGTGAGTACAAATACGACTATTACCATACTATCAACAACGAATATGATGGCCTATTAGTTCTAAGCAAGTACCCGATATTGACAAAGAGATATACGAAAAGTGCAGTTCTTACCACCTTTGAATACGAAGATAACAAATATCTCGTGGTCGATGTACATCTACCATCGGATAATATAACTCAGGAAGAGCTAGATATCATCAATATTCTCGAAAAGATAGATGATATCGATACGGATCATACCATTTTGGCCGGTGACTTCAACTGCTCAGAGAACTCCAGCGTTCATCATTACTTAAAAGGTGAAAGAACATTGCTGAACTCGGAAGCGGACCCACGATTTTACGACTTAGCAGAAGTCTATGCAGATATTACCGATTCGATACCTGAGAAAACTCTAGATCTTAGAAATAATCCCAGATGGAAAGGTAGGAATCACACATATACGAGCTCGAGGCTCGACCGGATCTATATAAGAGATACTTTTCCTAGGTCTCCTCCTCTTTTAGAAAATTTCTCACTTTTTGGTAAAGATGTTGACGAAGAATCTGGATACTGCGCAAGTGACCATTATGGAGTTGTTGCAGATATTATATTCGATCAATGATGAGTGTTCCCTCTTTATCAAACTAAAATAGAAAAAGAAATGGTTTTTAGAGAGGCAGTTCTCTAACTCCGGCAGATATCAATTTTACCAGGTTAAGTACATCGTCCCAGTGTGCACATTCTACCGTGGAATGTGAGTACCTTACTGGAACTCCTATCGATATCGTTAAACATCCAGATTCCTGGAGGGCCATACCATCTGTGGTACCGCCGGTAACTCCGTACTGGAACGGGATATCGTTCTCTTTAGCTACTTCTTTAAAATGTCTAACTAGTTTAGGAGTCGCTATGGCTCGAGCATCGACCATCCTTAGCACTGGACCGCCTCCGAGCTCTATGGGCTTGTAGAAACTTTCCAGACCCGGTGAATCCGATGTAGTGTATGTGTCAAGAGCTATCACATAATCAGGTTTCAGCGTATTACCTACGACTTTAGCTCCCCTTAAACCGATCTCTTCCTGGACACTCCATACATAGGATTGCTTGAACGACGGGCCGTCTTTCAATAGTTCTCTTAAAGCTCCTAATAAACCAAAACATCCGATCCTGTTATCTAGTGCTCTTCCAGCTACTATCTTATCGTTCATCAACCTGAGTGGTTTCATGAAGACTATCGGGTCCGGTACGTCGATACCCATCTTTTCCACCTCCTCTTTGGAAGAAGCTCCTATATCAACGTAGGTCTTGGTCCATGAAACGACTTCATCTTTTTTATCTGCATCAGTTGTCAGATGTGGTGCTTTATGACCGATAACTCCGTTGACAGGACCTTTTTCTGTATGGATAGTAACGTGTCTTCCCGGTAGAAGTGAGTCCTTGACTCCACCGATCTTTTTGATCCTTAAAAATCCATCATCCTCGATGTTCGAAACCACCATACCGATCTCGTCCATATGAGCGACCATGGCAACATGCGGTTCTTCTCCAGATTTTTCGTATATCAGATTTCCGATGTTATCTTCACGGATGTTTTTTGGGTCACTACCTTCGACCTGATCTGTAATCAGACCGGCTATCTTATCTCTGATAGGATCTTCATAACCTGATACGCCTGGTGTCTTCAATATCTGCTCGAACTCGTCTATTCCTTCTAATCTTTTCATATATATCACCTATCACAGGGGGAGACCCCTGTTTTTCAAGTGGAAACTCACGGGAACCTCTATTCCTTAGAGATGAAAGGGGGATTTTTAACCTCTGCTTTTTTCTTCTCTCCCCTTATCTCTATGTGAACTTCTGTCCCCTCTTCATGATATCCGCTGTCTAGATATCCTAAAGCTATACCTTTTTTCAATACTGGAGAGCGGGTACCGCTGGTCACTATACCTATCTTATCATCACCATCGTAAATATCGTAACCTTTCCTAGGTATTCCCTTTCCTCTCATCACAATCCCTTTCAACATCTGATGATCAGTCTCTTTGATTTCTTCAAGAGCCTCTTTACCGATGAAATCATGTTCCCAATCAACTGCATGCTCTTCCCATCCCGTTTCGATAGTGGTCCTGGATTCGTCAAAGTCCTGCCCAGCTAGTAAAAATCCAAATTCTAATCTGAGTGTATCTCTAGCACCGAGACCACATCTAATCGGTGGATCTTCAACAGATAATATCTGTTCCCAGAGGACTTTACCCGCCTTTTCGGGTAATATTATCTCAAAACCATCTTCACCAGTATAACCACTTCTTTGGACTAATGGTTTATCCAGCATAGGCCAACTTTTATCAAAAGCCTCCATGACCTTCTTACTGACATTCACCTGCTTAGATCTGAAGAATTCAATATCAGATATATCTTCGTCACAAACTTCTGACAAAATCCTTTGTGCTTCCGGTCCCTGGAGTGCTAACATAACAGTATCATATGTTATATCCGTAAGATACTCCTCCCCACCTTGAGAAGACAGCCAATCATAGATCCTTTTGTTATTACCTGCGTTTGGAACTATGTAACAAGAATCTTCTGTCAGTCTTGCAACAAGAGTGTCATCCAATATACCGCCTTCTTCGTTCAATAGATGTGCATACTTGACTTCGTCGATCTCTGAATCTGTTATATCCTGAGTCAAATATCTACTGATAAATTCTATGGCTCCTTCACCCTTGATAAATATCTCACCCATATGTGACACATCGAAGATACCTGCCTTCTTTCTCACCGCCATATGTTCTTTAGTTATGCTTGTGAATTTTAAAGGCATCTTATAACCGGCAAACTTTGTCATCTTTGCTCCTGCTTCTTCATGAAGTTTACACAATGCTGTTTCTTTCATGGTAATGGTATAAGTATGTTGTTTAAAGTTTTTATTCTATATTTTCCCGAAAGATACTATATATCAAAAAAACTATTTAGATAGATATGAAAGAATATGATATCATTTCTATAGGGAGTGGTTCGGGAACAAGTATCGTTACTCAGGCTTTATCAAGGGACGATAGCCTTTCTGCTGCGATAATTGAAAAAGATGCACCAGGAGGTATCTGTTTAACTAGAGGATGCATCCCATCTAAAATGATCCTATATCCTGCTGAATTGATAAGTAACATCTATGAGTCTTCAAAGTTCGGTATAAATGTTGATATCAAAGATATAGATTTTGATACAATAATGAACAGGATGAGAGATCATGTAGATGAACAGAGTAGGAATATCGGTAAGAATCTAGAAAGGTCTGATGAAATAGATTTTTATCATACGAAGGGAGAGTTTATTGATGATTACACATTGAAAGTCGGTAAAAAGAAAATAAAGGGAAAGAAAATATTCATAGGTTCTGGATCTGAGCCTCTGATACCAGATATAAAGGGTCTAGATGAGAGTGGATATATCACTAGTGAAGAATTATTGCGTCTTAAGGACCTACCCGAAAAGGTCGTGGTAATAGGTGGAGGTTATATAGCTGCTGAGTATGGCTTTTTTCTATCTATGATGGGTTCGGAAGTCACGATAATCGGTAGGAATAATCAGTTCGTACCCGGTGAGGAACCAGAGATATCTAATGTACTAAAAAATAGATTATCTAGATACATGAGGATATATACTGGGCTCGAGGCTGTGAGTGTAAAAAGAAAAGGTGATACAAAGTTAGTCATAGCTGAAAACGATAGGGGTAAAAGAAAAGGGTTCAAATGTGATGAGATCCTTGTTGCAGCTGGTAGAAAATCTAACACTGAATATCTAAAGCCGAGAAGGAGTTCGATAGAAACAGATGAAAAAGGATGGATCAAAGTAAATGAAAAGATGGAGACTTCAAAGAAAAATGTTTGGGCTTTTGGCGATGCTACTGGTGAACACATGTTCAAACATGTAGCTAATCAAGAAGCTGAGATAGTTTATTATAATGCTTTTACAGAGAGAGAACGAAGGATGGACTACCATGCTGTACCCCATGCTATCTTCACTAATCCTGAAGTAGCTTCCGTAGGTATGTTGGAAGAGGAAGCGAATGAAAAATACGAAACACTCATTGGATATTACCCATTCAAAGATACAGGGAAAGGCATGGCCATGATGTCTGAAGATCATTTTGTAAAAGTTATTGTCGAAAAGAACACCTATCGTATCCTAGGAACTCATATAGTCGGACCGCAAGCTTCCATATTGATCCAGGAGGTCGTGAACCTTATGAATACTCAAGATCAAAGTGCCAATCCCATATTCAGGGGTATGCATATCCATCCTGCAATGAGTGAAGTAGTTGAAAGAGCTTTTTATAACCTGCACTCTCATCACCATTAAAACAATAACATTTAAGTAAAATATTCAGGTTTCAGGGATAATATGAAGCTCAAAAAGAAATTAAGGGATAACCAAATCATCCTTTCGATAATAGCATTGATAGTCAATATCTACTTCTTAGTGTTAGGTTTGTTTGGAGTAGTATTGACCGACTACTCACCCGATTCTCTCCTTTCCATGGCTGATGCCTTTGGACCTTGGATATACTGGCTGCTCGTTATAGGAGGTTTTCTTACAGTAGTCTTCACATGGTATCTGATAGATCTTCACCTTAAGATCAAGGAGTTCAAAGAACTTATAGATACTGAAAGTAAGAGCAAATTCATCAAGAACATAGCCAGAATCGAAACCTTAGCTCTTCACCTTGGTTCAGAATACGAAGACAAGGTCATCGAGAAGGAAGACGAATACAATATCAATAGGTGACCCCTTTCTTCGATTCCACTTGAAATACAGGGGCCTCCCCCTATGTGCGGCTGTGGTCTAGTTGGTTAAGACTCAAGCTTCCCAAGCTTGCTTCCCGGGTTCGAATCCCGGCAGCCGCATCTTTTAAGGAAATGAGTTTCTAAGTATATTTACATATATGTGGAAGATCAAATAGAACTCAGTTAAATGAAATCATATTTTATATCAGACTATACCATCGATATATTCCCCGTTCTCCATCAGCTTTTCTCCATCTACCCACACATCACAGTTCTGCATGACCATATCAAGATGTTCTGGACACGTCCATCCTGCTAATGTCATATCTTCATTAGGATGGCCGAAAGCTATGTTCACACCTGGTGATTTTTCGTCTAGATAGATCGATCCAACTAGTTTCTTCACACTCAGATTCGTTCCAAAACCTATCTCACCGAAATATGATGATTCCTTATTTCTGCTTAAGAATTCACGTATATCTGATTGAAGCTCTTCATCGTCACATTCGATCTTCTTAGCTTTAGGGGGTCGTCCGTCTTCGATCTGGATCTTGATGGGATTATTTTCTATCCTGGATAAGGAATACTTATTGCTAAAGTAATCCCCTATCGTACCATCGATCACTGCCGTACCTCTAGCGCTTTGCGGTACGGTGTAAACCATCCCATCTGGAAGGTTATTCCACGATCCATTATCATGTAATATCCCGGTAGTTGCTACCCATTTGTATTTACCAACATTTACGGTAAAATCCGTGCCTGCATCCGATGTAACCTTTATTTCATCTTTATTTTTAAAAAAAGAATACATATCGTTAGTAAATTTTTCAACTCGATTGTAATCCCCTGTGAGTCCGGTTTTTACGATTTCTTCAGTGATATCCACCATATGTGCGTGTCTCCCTTGATATATAGCAGCTTTTAAGAAAGGTCCTCTTATGGTCTCTAGTTCACCTTCAACCGCACTTGCTGTCCAAAAAGTCACTGTAGCATCATTAGCTGCTTTTTTAATACTCTTTGGAAAATTTTCAAGAGGTCTTTTACCATATATATCAAGGTTGAAGTATCTTAGGTGGGGTGTTATCTCCAGTATAGTATCTTTCAATTTTTTTGCTATATTTTCACTTTGGCTATCAGCTACTATAACAGCCTTATCGTTTGGATTTACGCCCATACAAGTATTAACAGCCACTTCACATCCCTTTTTCACAGTCATGAAGCCACATACAAACTTTATTTATTAATCTTATCCCTTTATTATCAATTATAGTCAAAAATCCGTCTTTTTGTACTATTTAGGGGCCTTTGACTCATTTCGGAAAATAAATTCTCGTTAGTGTAACAATTTTTGTAAAGAAATTATCAGTAAATTACAATAATTTAATAAGTCTGATACTCGAAGAGATTGCTTTGAAATTCCTGTAAAAGCAGTGGAGCTCGTAACTAAGTTCTAAGCATTGAGGGATAAAAAGATATCTCATGGCTTAGGAAACTCTACTTTCCTAAAAGATGTTACGAGTCCACAATAAAATCAAGTTAGTCGTCTTTTTTGTTTTTTTAAGAATTCTAGGGTGAATACGTAAGTTTAAGGTTTCGAATAAATAATAAAAATATGAGGAGGAAATTATCGTGATATTTTGATGCACATATCATGTATCTACCGATGCGATTCGATAGTGTCTTAATGCTTTCAAAACATCACAGCAGGATATACTATTTATATTTTATTCCTCAAGGATCTTCTTAGCTTCCTCGAACTCTGATGAAATTTCAAAGGCTTTTTGTATCTTTTTTTTCCATTCATCAATCCCCTTCTCCCTTTCAGCCAAGCCAAGGTTATAAAGTGTTACGGGATCATCTTTATCTATCTCAAGTGCCCTTCTAAGATTATCGTATGCAGAATCTATAAGGTTCCGCTGTAATTGACAATATCCTAGATTGTTAAGATATATCGGATTTTCAGGATAGATCTCAACAGAATTTTCCAAAGATGACAAAGCCTCACCAAACCGACCTAATTTGTATGCGCTACAACCTAGATTATTATAGAAAACATGTTCTTCTTTATTTACTGCTCTTCTAAAATCTTTGATACTCTCTTTGTATTCATTGTTCTTATATTTAAAAACACCTAGGAGGTTGAAAATATCCTCAACTTTATATGTTTCTGGGATCTTATTTAGTGTTTCTATCCCTTTCTCAAGGTCCTCTGACCCTGCGTTACATCTTGCCTCGGCCATGATAAAATCTATCAATTCCTCTTCTGAAAATTCCTCAGCTTTCAAATAGGCTAGGACCGCGTCACCTACCTTACCCGCTCGTCTTAAACATTCACCTCTTCTTTCCCAATAAACACAGTTACTCTCTTTCTCTTGGACGATCTCTTCTGAGATCTTTATACTGTTGTGATATTGACCATTTTGATAATATAATTCTTCAAGATTCAATTTGGCTAGAAGGCTTTTATTTCCTTTTCTGAACACTTCTTCTGCTGTATCGATATCACCCTTTCTGTAATAACTTGCTCCCAATAGGTTTAAAAAATCTTGAGACTCGTTTCCACTAAGTTTTTCTATGATCTTATCGTAGTCTCCGATCTTCCATATGATCTCAGTCTCACCATATGTTATCTTTTCTTTAAGTCGTTCCTCTTCTTTTCGCACATGGGCCATACCTTCCATTATGACTTCTTCGCCTTTTTTCTCTTCTTCCAATTCTTCAAGCTTCTCATTGAGTTCATCCCTCTCTTTTTCTAGGTCCACAATTCTTTCTTCCCTTTTTCTTAATTCATCCTTGATATCTTCTTCAATTGCTTTTTCTTTAATACGTTCTAGTTCCTCTTCTAATTCTTTTTTAGAATCTCTCAATTTTTGGATGAAATTTCTCCTCCTATCTAGGTTTTCTTTAAGCTTATCTTTCTCCTGTTGAAGTCTTTGGATCTGATCTCTCTGATCTTCGAGTCTTTTATCAACATCTACCCCCCCATCCTCTCCTTTAATCTTTATCTGGTCTATCTTTTCCTCTAATTCAGACTTCTCCATTCTTACCTCATCGAGCTCTTTTCTAGTATCTTTTAATGTTTTCTGAACTTCCTTTTTCTCTTTTATGACCTGCTCTAACCTGTTTTCTTTTTCTTTAAGAGTATTCATTATCTCTTGTTCTTCATCACTTTCTGGAACCTCTTGTTGTCTTAGATCTGCGAGCTCTTTTTCTATCTCTTTTTTCGTCTCTTTGATCCGTTTTAGTTCTCTTTTTGTCTCCTCTAGTTTAACCTGTAATTTATCTTTCTCTTCGATGACTTCTTGGATATGATCCACTTTCCTTTCTTCCTCCTCAGGAACAGTTTCAGTTGTTTTTTCCTCAGTCGGTACCTGCTCTATCGATACCTCTATACTTTGTTTTAACTTAATGGCAGCGTCGTAGTTTGGATTAAGTTTTAGGGCTTTATTTAAAGAATCAAGTGCATCCTCTTTGTAACCGGCTTTTTCAAGGAATGCCCCTTTGATATATTGGTAATTCTCCTTTTTAGGGTATAGTTGAGTGAGCTTATCAGCTAGCTGAATGGCTTTCGAGACCCTATTCTGCTTTTCAAATATCAATATCTTGTTGATCAGGGCATCCTCGAATTCCGGGTATATAGAGAGTGCATTATCGATACAGTTTAGTGCCTCTTTTAAATCTCCCTTTATTATCAGACATAGACCTTTATTGTTCCAAGCGACCTCGTCCTTAGGTTCCACTTCTAAAACTCTATCGAAGCAGAGTGCCGCCTCGTCGTATTCCTCTCTTTCAAATAGAACAGCCCCTAGATTTTTCCACGAAGGCACATGATCTTCATTAATATCCAGTGCGCTTTCATAGGCCTCGACCTCATCGTCGTATCTCTCGATTTTATGGTAAGCTCTGCCGAGTATATTCCAAAGATTTGGACTCTCGGACAGTGCCTCAATGCTATCTTCAATTAGTTCTATCGCATCCATGACCTGCCCGTCTTCTAGAAGGGTTTCGGCAGTCTTCCTCCTAGCAGTTATATCCTCTGGTTTCCTTTGAACTGCTTTTCTGTAGTACTCTAAAGCTTTCTTTATGTCACCCTTTTCCCTGAACTCGTCCCCCCATCTCAATAATCGATCTTGTTCAGTTGCACTAGATAGTGTTCTACTTTCTGTTTCTTCGTTTATCTTGGGTATCTTATCGTATTCCTTTAATAACTCATAAAATCTTTCTCCATCTGCGATCTCGATATTTTTTACTCCCTTCACATCTTCAGTTTCTTTAGTAGTCAGATAAAATCCCATAACACCCGGACCTAGAACATCTTTCATCCCCTCTATTTCCTTGCTGGGATCACCCCCGGATCTAGTTATCCTGATAACATAATCATCTATCCTGTCCTCTCTATGTATCTCCCCCTCCGCCTCTAGATCACCGTTAGAGCTCCTGGCAGAAGTGATCTGAAAACCCATCTTCTCTAGAAGGTACAAACAGAGTCTTTGGAAACGCTCCCGACTCATCCTTTCAAGTTCATCTAAGACATCTTCTTTCTTAACCAAAGGGTCCACCGGCTGTCAATACATATACAGGGAGGTATATTAATTGATTATGCTATACCCGGCCATCTCTAATCTATCAACAACATCGTCCCAAGAGACTTTTTGCTCTTGAGCTCCGTGGGATTCCAGGGCAAAACTTGCTCTTCCAGACCCGATTAAACAACAGTCGTAAGGATCAAGCCCTCTGTACATACCTGCATAGAACCCCGCTCGGTAACAGTCTCCCGCACCTGTTGGATCGATCATATCCCCAGGTTCGAAGGTGGGTATATCATGAGTATCATCTTGGGTATACAGCCTGCTCCCTCTCTTCCCTTTAGTCACGATAACCATATCTACGAATCTTAAAAGTTCATCTGTATTATTTAAATCAAGATATTTCATGGCCATATCACTCTCATTCTGGTTACAAAAGAATATATCCGACATATCTAGGAGCTTTTCAAACATCTCTGGAGTATAAACGTATTTTAACTCCTGGGCTGGATCGAAAGTTATTGTTTTCCTCAAATCTTTTGCCTTTTTGATAACTCTTTTGTAGTACCTTGGCAAACCTGTCCCTATGTGGATGACCTCATAGTTTTGGATGACTTCCTCTCTCACTTCTTGTTCTTCAGTATCTTTCATAGCACCTTGATCCATCAGGGCCATCTGATCTCCACCGGGTTCAGTAACTATCCAGCAGGTGGGAGTGTCATATCCTGGAATCGAAATGAGACCATCTAGATCGATTTCGCTGCTGTATAGAGAATCTCTATACTCCCTTGGAAAATCTTCACCGATGAAAGAAGAAAGCCCTGTTTTGATGCCTAGGTCCGCTGCTGCTTTAGCTATATTAGCACCTGTGCCTCCCCATCTCACGCTTCTTTCTTTCACTTCTGTAGAGGTATTCACTTCTGGCATCTCATCGGTCTTTAAAATGACATCCAGCGCTGTATGGCCGTAAACTTGTAAATATCCTTTCATAACATGGGATTAAAAAGAAAAGTAAAAAAGGTTTTTGAAATTCTGTTCAAAAAGTAAATATTGATTTCTATTCGAGCTCAATTTCTTCCACAGATACCTCTGATTCGACTTCCTCCTCTTCAGATTCATCTGAATCCATTTTATCCTTCACTTCTCCAAAAGCCATGGTGTGAAGAACTTTTGTTATCTCGATGGTGACCTTATCACCAACATCCGTATCCGGAATGAATACGACGAAATCATTAATCTTGGCGAGACCGTCGCCTTCTTTACCCATGTCTTCGATCTCTACGTCATACTTTTCTCCCTCTTCTACTGGGGGAGATGCACCAAATCCTCTATTCATACTTGATTCACCTCTTGTTCTTCGAGTTGTTTTTCAGTGCCCAATACGAGCGGTTGGAAGATTGAAAGGAGGGTATTTATATATTCCCCTCGTCTAATTTCCTCATTATTTCCTCTATACCAGTGAAGATTTTTACATCGCTTTTGGCGGTCAATTCACGGTAGATCTTGTCGCCTTTGGAACCAACATGATTTCTTTTCTGGAACCCTGTTCTTTCCAGTAATACAACCTTTTTACCCGATTCTGCTGCGTAAAGTAAGTCTTTTAGATTATCTAAATTCCCTGGTCCTATTGCGAAATCGGTACCCATCACTAAATCTGCTTCTTTTATCAACTTTAAATTTTCACTTTTTGTTTTTTCACTAATAGATGAGAACGGAGCTTCTGTGACACATCTCAGATCCAAAAAATCTGCCATCTTCTGATCCGAATCCATCACATTCAAGACTCCGGTAGTCACCTCGTAGCCATGCTCTACTAATTCTTTCAACAGTGTCCCACCGGTCCCACCGCCGCAGACTACATGGACAACTTCTTCCTTATCCTCTTTCATAACTTTTCTTTTGATAGGTGTTACGTATAACGACCCATCTCTCGGGTTCTTATCGACTTCGGCCTCTATCCCGTATACCGCTCTCAGATGTGCTCTAGTTAAAACTTCCTTCGGTGAACCTTTAGCATGCACTTTTCCCTCATCTAACAGTACGATCTTGTCACAGTATCTAGCTGCAAGGTTTAGATTGTGATGGATTGACAGTACTCCGACGTCCCTTTGTTTCACTCGATCTTTCATCAAATCCATGATCTCGAGCTTGTGGCCGATATCGAGATGAGAGGTGGCCTCATCTAAGAATATCAAATTTGGTTCTTGTGCTAATGCCCTTGCAACAACGACCCTTTGAAGTTCCCCTCCTGATAGTTCCCTGACAGACTGGTCTTTGAATCTTAATGTTTTAGTGGCTTCCATGGCCTTTTTCACTGCTAGATCATCTTCTTTTTTTGGGTTCTCGAACCGACCTAGGTATGGATTTCTCCCCATCATCACCACCTCCCACGAAGTGAAAGGGAAGTTTATGAACGTATCTTGTGGAACTACACCTATGATATGTGCTCTTTCTCTGCGGTGAAGTTCGTCTATATTTTTTTTATCGTAATTGACTTCTCCTGACCAGATTGGTATGACTCCCGTGATGGCTTTGATCAAAGTGCTCTTCCCGGAGCCGTTGGGTCCTATTATTCCAAGAACTTCACCATCTTTAAGGTCGAATGAGATGTTTTTCAGGACTTCTTTTTCACCGTAACCTGTCGTGAGTTCTTTTACTTCTAAAATTCCTACCATCCTGTATCACCTCTGTTCCGTATAAGGAGATATATGAAGAAGGGAGAACCCAGTAGAACGGTGATGATACCTACAGGGATCTCACCCATCATCCTAGATATGGTGTCGCACAAGATAAGAAAGATTCCTCCCATGAGTGCTGCAGTAGGTATGAGACGCTTGTGTTCCGGACCCACCATCAACCTAGCTCCGTGTGGGATCATCAGTCCTACGAACCCTATTATGCCCGTGAATGCCACCATAGTGGCCGCTAGAAGACTCGAGGTCACTAGCTGTACGAATTTTGTTGTTTCTACATCCACACCCAGTTGTAAAGCGGATCCTTCTCCCATCTGTATAACGTTCAGATCCCTAGAATATGCGAAAACCAAAGCCACACCCACTATCATTATGGGTAATGTGATGTAGATCTGATTCCATGCAGCCTCATTCAGGTTACCGAGCATGAAAGAAAGTATCTGCATCTGCACCATCTTATCCGGAGGACTCATGTACCGTATATAACTGGTGAGTCCGGACATAAGGAAATTCATGGCCAGCCCGGCTAGTAATAAAGTAGCAACATCCGTTTTCCCCCTCACCCTACCCAATGCGAAAACCAAGAAGACCGTGCCTAAGGCCGTTAAGAAAGCTAGAAGAGGTAGGTAGAAGAAACTCACACCGAGGAAGAATCCAACTGCCGCTCCTAATCCACCACCGGCAGATACACCTAATATGAACGGCGATGCCATGGGATTCTTGAAAATTCCCTGCATAGAAGTTCCGGAGACGGATAGGCTTATTCCAGCTATAATACCCAGGACGATACGGGGTAGTCTGATCAACACGACGATGGTTCTAGGAGAACCTTCTGGGGCTGTTACGTATCTGTTTATTAGAGGTACCTCCGAAAGTGTAATCCAAACAACTTCTTTGAAAGAGATATCTGCAGTTCCGACAGTGGCCGAATAGATTGCGGTTATCAGCAATAGGACTGTAAGCCCTGCTATAATCCAGCCCGTATTTTTTTTAATCATCTTTTTGGTTACTCTTATCTTTGATCGAGATCGTGAAAATTATGGCTACACTTGCAAGCAATATAGGTAAGGTGAATCCCGGGATCTCTTCTCCATTCTCTTCTCCGTTTTCTTCTATGCCTAGATGTTCAGCGGTGATATCCGTTAACGTTGATTGAGCTTCCACTACTCTAGGTGCGGGTCTTGAGAATATGTCATCGTCAACGTAATATATCTCATCATTTTCTACAGCAGATATACTCTGCCAGACATCATCTTCAGAAAGTTTTTGAACCTGGCCCTCCAGATCTTCCGTAGCTATGATCACATCAGGATCTTCATCGACGATCGTTTCTTTCGATATCTCCCACCAACCGTCTCCCTGGTCTGCGATATTGTTCCCTCCGGCGTTCTGTATCAGGGTGTTTTGGAAGGTGTGGTTTCCCGGTGTGTATATGGGTCCTACGGAGGCTATGTAGAATACATCGACTCTCTCTTCTTGGGGTAGATCTGCAGTGTTCTGGGTGATCTCGTTCATCTCATCTTCAAGTTCGTCCGCCATCTGGTTTGCTTCTTCTTCGATACCGCACATGATGCCTAGCAATCTCATATCGGTGTAAACGTCCTCCAAAGTGTTCGAATTCGTTGCCACCACGGTATGACCGATATTTTCTAGGTAGTCGATCATCTGGGTATTGAAAGAGGGTGTTACTACAACGTCTGGTTCCAGCTCGGTGATCTTTTCATAATCTACATTAAAGGAGTCACCAACGTTAGGGAGATCGTTCACTTCGGATGGATAGTCACTGAGATCATCCACTCCAACGACCCTATCCCCCTCTCCGATGTGGAATAGGATCTCGGTATTGGACGGCATGAAAGAAATTATCCTTTCAGGGGGAGCTTCTAAATTGACGTCTTCTCCTCTAGCATCGGTGACCGTTATACTTTCATCTGCTTCACTTACTCTCGGAAGGACTGCGAACAGCCCGACCAGCATGATCGATATAACCGCTATTACTGTGATCTTTCTCATCATATCTATCTAAGAATCAAGTGCACTTTAATTATTTAAAATTTACTTGTATATGATCTAGAATAAGTATGTCACAGATCTATCGGAACTAGGGGTTTGAGAGGGTAGTTTTATTTTGTTAGAGTATCAGTATGAGGTCTAAAAGAGGTTCACCAGTTTCAAGATTAAATAATTTATCGAACTCAATAGATCGTGCTTTATGTCAGATATGATCTTGATGAAAGAACGATATATATATACAGGTAGTCCTTTATGTATTGTCGAGAGTGATAAGATATCACGTCAGATATCTGAAAAGAATAAAGTACGAGTGATGGTGGTCGCGATCGTAGCGATGCTGGCGGTTACGATGATCGTGGCCGGGTATCGTGATGAGGGAGAGCCTATTGAGGTGGATGAAGGATACGATGAGATGACCGTGGTAGTTCCACCTCCCCCTGGAGACGAGGTTAACGAAATAGACTTTCGGGATAATGAATCATATAGAGTCACAGCTAGGTCAGAAATTAATGACGGAGAAGGTTTTTTAGAGATAGACGTAAAACTTGGTAAGTGGATAGGATTATCAGAACAGCCAAGATATCATCATGATAATCAATACGTAAATATTAATGGTCATTTGGGTCCTGAATACGATCTGGGGAGATTGATAGTAGAGGCAGAAGTTATAAAATCCCCAGCTTTGGAGAGAGGAGAAGAAAGAGATTTATTACGATTCAAATATCTATATTCCGTGGATTATGGTGAGAAGGGATTAGAAACTCGTTCACTCGAGGAGATGGAGAGTAGTAATCTAGGAGAGAAAGTTTTTGTATATTATGAGGTTGAAGAAGATAACTTTTCAGTAGAACATTTACCGTTGGATGGTGAACACAATTATCATTCTAGCCTTGTCGAAGAACCAATAACCATTGAATATCGGGCTATTTTAGAAGGTCTTCAGGATGAAATTAGAGCGACAGCAAGAGTGACTTACACTCAAGAGGAGATGTGATATCTATGCTTAAGAATAGGTTGTTTGTGTTCGGCATAGTGATTTTACTTGTATTTTCATCTATTATAGTGATCGGCGGTGTAGATGCTCAGGAAACATTAGAAGATGAAGTTTTCGATACGGGTCAACTAATGGAAGAATGGTAAATCGATCTGATTTAATAGTTTGTCAGTCATCTAATTTGCTGAGCAGTCGTATAGTACTCTTGTAATCACAAGGCTACTATGGCTACAGCAGAGATAGGGGTGAGGTGCAGGAGTTTCTTCGATATATCCAACAGATGATGTTGCAGGTTTGATGTGCAAGTTCATCCATCCAACTTGACTGTTTATAGATTACAGGTAAATCTGAACCGCACTAAAATCAATATTAAATCAAATATAATAACGAGCATATACATTCTAAAACACCGATATATATATACAGGTAGTCCTTTATATATTGTCGAGAGTGATAAGATATCAATTGAGATATCTGAAAAGAATAAAGCACGGATGATGGTGATACCGATAATCGCGATGCTTGCGTTTACGATGATCGTGGCCGGGTATCGTGATGAGGGAGAAGAGCAGATAGAGATAAATGTAGATGAAGGATACGATGAGATCACTGTAGAATATCAACCCGATCTAGGGACATCTTCTGGATATGTTTACAATCGGAATTCGATAGCTACAACTTCAATTGATGATGACAGCAGTTTAGAATTGAACGTAACTGTAGAAAATGTAATAAATCAGCTCCGCACCCTTGAGATGGGATATGGAACCCAAATAGATATTCTAATTTCTGTAGAAGGTAATTTTGAAGATGATCTATCTCCTGAAACTCTAGAGTTCCGGGCGCGTGGATTAGAAGGTCATAATGTATCTTATAACAATCATAATATATTTGCGGGTCGTGGAGAAACAGAAGGATGTTCAAGGTGGAGTGGTGGACACAGTCTATTCGGTTGGGGTACAGAAACAGCTAATATTGGTTATGATATAGAGCAGAATGAATTTGTTGTAAATACTGTGTTAGATTGGCACATACATGGAGAAAGTTACGGAAAACCATATACTCTAGAAGTCCAGGCTGTAGTCGGTGGATTCGAAGAAGAGATAAAGGCTACAGTTCATGTACATATTGACCTATTGTCGGAGATAGTTGGTTTCGAAGCTGAAACTGATGAAGAACATTATCTTACCAGTGATTACACCTCCGAATCCGACGCAGAGGATAACGATCTCTATGTAAAACCTAACCTATCTTATCGATTCGAGAATCATCCTGGGGGCGAAGAAGTCCTGTATGATGCTAAGATATATGTTAGAAATCAAGGTCCTAATGAAGACTACGAGTTGGTTCACACTGAAAACGATATAAAAGCCGGTGAAGATCGCACCTCTGAAATCAGATTGAACGTTAGTGAAGAAACAGATGAGGTGGGTATGACTGTTCGGTTCGTTATCGAACAGCAGGAAGGTCCATGGGATTATGATACCCTAGAAGATCATGAGTTTGACTTATCATTCACCGTTACGAACGATGGAGGTGGTGAAGAGTGAATTTGAAAAAGATTGTAATTCTATTAGTGATCATTTCCATCTCTACAACTATGATTTCAGTTGAAAATAGTTCAAGCATCTGATCCAATACCCGATCATGCTGATGAAGATATATATTTTCGTCCCTATCTAGATGGTGAAGTTAGTGGAAAGGAATATCAATATCATTATGCAGGTGACGTTGGTTTCCATTATTGGGTAGATCCACATTATATGGATCCCCGTGATGAGGATCACTATGATTGGCCTGTAGATATTAATGGTCAGGCAAGTACAAATACTGAGGTTTTTAATACCCTCTCTGTCGGAGCTCGGGTAGAGAATGTAGTTTCTAAGCAAAGACTTTCCAGCCCAGTAAATGAAGTTGATTTAGTTTTATCTATTTCAGGTGCTTATCAACTGAGAGACGGGAGTATTGATGGAAGCCATATCTATGATTCTGATCATTTCTGGGGAACAAGGGAAGTTCAACTTTCCGCGGAGATGATCGATGGGCCTGATGATGCTTCTATAAATCATAATATAGTCCCTGAACGTGGCTTTCGAAGTGACAACCTATTAGATTCCGAAGTTGAGGTAGAAGATCCCTACGGGAAACAAAAAGATTTAGCTACATATACAGCTAAATTTGCAGGCGAGCAAGCTTTCGACTGGGTTGTTGGTGAGATTCCAGGCGGTACTACCGCTAGATTACTAGGCGAATATGGTTACGGAGCATATGAAACATGGACCAAGGAAGACGGAGGAGTTCAAACAGAAGATCCGGATCACAAGAGTTTTGGTTCTGGACTAAATGATCCGTCTATTACGACGTTCTATCATGAATCAGAGCCTATGGGCAATAGTATTACAGGTATGCAAGAGGATCCTGATGGAAACGAACCTATCGAATATCAAGCATCTATCGCATTGGATTGGAATTTTGATAATTCAATTTTTGAAGATACTGATAGTGCGAAAATTGGGATAACTGCAAAAAACATTGTTGGGGTAATTGGACCTAATTATGACTATGAAACCAAAGGAGCTACCTCTTATGTAGAAATAGAAATCAAGAACGCGGAGCCTACGGAAGTTGAAGAGCTAGTAACCGATGCCGATCATTACGATGCAGGTGAGCATTCATCAGTCGTTAGCCCTGTATTTAAAAATCTAAAAGTTACCAATCCCGCCCAGTGCACGGATGTGACATACGAAGTGGAAATAAAATGGCGACCAGATTGGAAAAATTCGTTTGAGACGTTGACATACGCTTGGTTTACACACGGTGAAGAATTGAACAAACAGGTAAATATACACGTACCTGAAGGTACGGAAGATGCAAGTGTAGATATTAGATATACTGTGAGTACTTCTGATACATATGGTGGATGGGAAATGGATTCTGTCACTCACAATAATCTGTTCACAGTAACGAACGAAGAAGACGATAACGGCGGCGGTGGTGGTGGGGGAGGTGGAGATTCACCACCCAATCTTCCTTGGGGAGATGATAAGTGGTTTGAAGAGAAGTAGTACGTACAACTAGAACAACCCTCTTCCTCCCTCAAACCCTCTTCCTTTCCCTTTTTTCCGGATGAAGCGTCCCTGAATCAAATAAGTTGTCACACACTCTAAAAGACAAGTTTAAAATACGATACATTCCATGGAAAATCATCTGAAGTTATCTGGTGAGAACATGGACGAAGGAACTATCACAGTCGTATCTGGGCTTCCCCGCTCCGGGACCTCTATGATGATGAAGATGCTTGAGAGAGGGGGTATCACTCCTTTAACGGACCATGAAAGGGAAGCCAATATCGATAATCCCAAGGGATACTACGAGTTCGAAAGAGTCAAGAAATTACCCGAAGATACCGGATGGTTGGAACAGGCTAAAGGTAAGTCCGTGAAGGTTCTAGCCGAGTTGATCAAACATCTTCCGGAAGGCTACGATTACAAAGTCGTCTTCATGGAAAGACATCTCGAAGAGATCATAGAATCCCAGAAGAAGATGCTGTTGAGGAAAGGTGAAGACCCAGATGACGTGTCGGATGAAGAGCTTTATGACATGTTTATCAAATACAAAGCCATGCTTAAAGAGCACATCAAAGAACATCCTTCCATGGATGCCATCTACATAAGTTACAACGATATAATCAATGAACCGAAGGAACATGTCCGTCGGTTGGATCTGTTCTTGAACGGAGAGTTAGACGTCGAAAAGATGGTGGAAGTCGTCGATGAGGACCTTTACAGGAACCGTGCCGACGAGATTTGAAAACCCTCTTATATCTTGTTGATTATTAACGTTCTATGAAATTGTTGAGGGATAAAAAGAAACTCACGAAATTTCTGATACTTTATCATTCTGCACTAGATGAACCTAACACTCTTTCGGATATAGCTGAAGAGCTGGATATGACCCAGCAGGGAGTGTCTAATTACGTCAAGGAGATGCAGGAGGAGGGACTCATCGATACGTCCTCTAAGGGCTACCACCCAACATCTTCGGGTGTAGAAATGGTCAGAGACGTTCTATCGGAACTCAGTGTTTTTGTAAATGAGGCATCTCAGGGTATAGATCTGATCTCCAAGTGTACGGCCATAGCCGACGAACCTGTTTCTAAAGGTGACTCCGTGGGACTGTTCATGAAAGATGGTTTCTTACACGCTTCCCTTTCCGAATCTTCTTCCATGGGAGAAGCGTTGAACGATGCCGACGTTGGTGAACCGGTTCAAGTCGGTGCTTTGAAAGGTATAACCGAGATGGAGATCGGTCGTATCTATTTACTGTCGGTTGGAGATGAGTTTAAGAGGAAAAAGATCGAGAAAGAGTTGGAACCGATCGAGTACGACAAGGTTGCGGTATCTGGTGAACAGCAATACGGTCTGGGCAGGATGTTGGGATTGGAACCAGATATATTGTTCGCACCACTGGAGTCGTCCCTAGAAGCGGCCGAGAAAGGACTGGATGTACTGTTCATCGTATCCTCGGATGCCTTGGAACGAATAACCGATAAGATAAGAAGTAGGAACAAGAAACGGGACGATGAATACCGGATAGAGTATGAGATCATAAGGTGATCGGGATATCCCTTCCACATCGTGGACATTTACCGTCTTCTAGATTCGGTTCACCCGACGAAAAATAAGATCTTTTTATGATAGCTTTCCTACAGTTCGGACACCTCGTATCGTTGTCCGCAGGGAGATTCCCCAGATAGACGAAATTCAATCCCACATCTTCAGCGATCTTCCTGGCCTGCTCCATCTTACTGGAAGGAGTAGCTGGAACGTTCTTCATCTTATACGAAGGATGGAATTTGGAGAGATGTGTGACGGTATCTTCACCTAGATTGTCCACAACCCATATTGAGAACTCCCGGAGTTCTTCTTCACTGTCGTTGTGTTCCGGGATCACAAGGTAAGTGACTTCGATATGGATACCCAGTTCTCTTGCCTTCACAGCCGTATCCAGTACCTTCTGAACTTTACCACCGACGATCTCCCTATAGAACCTATCACTCATGGACTTGATATCGATGTTCATTGCATCTAGATACGGTGAGATCTTCTCAAGAGGTTCGTTTTCTATGAAACCGTTGGTCACGTAAACGACGTAACCCCCGCCTTCCTCTTTGTACTTTTTAGAAACGTCGTAGGAGAATTCGAAATCGATAGCCGGTTCGTTGTATGTCCAAGCGACCCCGTCGAAATCCAGCGCTTTTTTGACCAGTTCATCGACGGTTAGATCATTAAGGTAAGGACTGTCCGGACTGCTGCAGGATAGGGAGGCGTTCTGACAGAAAGTGCACCTGAAATTACATCCAACCGTACCAAAAGAAAGCACTTTGGATCTAGGTTTAAAATGATAAAGGGGTTTCTTCTCTATAGGATCGATAGCCACCGATGCAATCTTACCGTAAACCAAAGAGTACAATTTTCCTTCCTGATTCTCTCTAACACCGCATATACCTCTCTTCCCTTCTTTGATAATGCAGTGGTGTCCACACAAGTGACACTGGACCGTCTTTCCGTCTCCCTTCTCCCAGAACATGGCCTCTTTCATGATACCTATGACGATATCGTTATCAATCTACAAATATGTTTTGCAAAGTAGGTCAATGTTCGGTCATATCTGGAGGCGGAGGTGGAGGAACGTTTCTCTCCTGTCCGCGTCTATCGTATTTTCGTGAACGACCATTTAAGTAATGAACAGTTATACATATCCCCAGGAAACTCAAAGCTATGATACTGAATATACCTGTGATTATAGGCGACAGTATGATATAAGTGAGTGAGAATAGTTCAAGATCTATTAGGAATGATATTACCGTATACAATATTCCACCGACCATACTGATAAGGATCACCACAACTACCAAAACTATGGTGAACTTGATCGTTTCGTTATCTTTAGCGAAATCCTTACTCGATGACAAGGCTCCAAAGATGTTCTTACCTTCTATGACTATCACTGGGATGGCGAATAACCACCAGTAGCATAAAAGGAAACCAGGGATCAGGCAAAGCAGTACGCCGACGTTAACCCCTATCGTGATGATTATGCTGACACCGATTATACCCATAGGGTGTTTCTTCAAGACTTGAAAACCTGTCATGTATGATGTCTTACCGGTTTCGTAGGCTTCTTTTGCCATCCCTACGACACCTCCGATAAAGGTTACCTGAAGTATCGATATTATCAGTGACATAGGGACCATCAGTACCAACAAATCAAACAGGTAATCAAAAACCACACTGGGGTCCGTTGTTTCCTCCATGGCGGTTACGATATCCATCAAAAAATACTGTTGTAATATACTAAGAGAGATTATCAAGATTATGGGGATCAACCAGTAGATGAGAATAGAACCGATATTATCTGAGAGTATCTTGAAGCCCTTTTCGAGGGTATCCGATGTTCTTGGTTTAGGTTTGTAATCGTACCAATCATCCCATGTTGGGTTCTCCCATGTAGGGATACGGTCCTTATCCGGAACTGTTTCGGCACCGCAGTAAGGACAGAATTTACCCTTCTCATCCTCAGGTATCTTTGAATTACAATTCGAACATCTCATGACCAAATTCACCTTGCTACTGTAAATGATAGGATATAAATAATATTTTTGTAATAATCCTATCCTACTTTAATATCCGCAACCACATGATAAACATGTGGTGCGTATGATTTTATCTTGTGGATCTTCATTATCTCATACCCACCATCAACATTATTTGAGATCTCCCTCTCAACTTTCCCAGGAAATTCTGTATCAGCCACTCTAGTATGGTAATGGATAACTCCCTTTTCTTTCAACAATTCCAAAGCTTTAGGTAAAAACCTATGGGTATCATGCAGGTATCCCATGACGATCCTATCTGCGATATATGTTTTGGGGAAATTCCTATTATCTCCCAGACATATTTCAACGATATCCTCTACTCGGTTCGATCTCACGTTTTCTTTTAGATATCTATATGCCACAGGATTTATCTCCAGGGAGTATATCTTGTCAGGTTTGGAATGTACGGCCAGAGGGAGAGTAAAATAACCTATGCCTGCGAACATGTCCACGATGACTTCGTCCTCGTCAGCGACTTCGGCCATCCTTACACGTTCATCTATGTTCCCGCTGGAGAACATCAATTTAGAAAGATCTAGTTTGAATTTTATACCGTTCTCTAGGTGGACTGTCTCAGTTTCTTCTCCATAGATAACCTCTACATTTGGTTCTCTTTTTGTTCCCTGGATATCCTTCTGTATCAAAACGGTCTTTGCGTTCAAGACTTCGGCGTATACTTCACCTATTAGTTCTTTTTTTGAGTACAAGCTATCGGGTAATTTGATAAGGACCACATCTCCCACCTTCTCCCATCGGTCGGGTAGATGTTCTTCCATCTTTTTCGGAAGATCGATCTTGTTCGATATCCTCTCGAAGGGTGTTGGTTTGATTCTTCTTTTTTTTAATCTGTAGTTTTCATCCCCGCCTTCCTTAACTGGGATGTATAGGGTATCCCCTTTTTGCTCTATGACCCTTCGTCCATCCAGCATATCGTTCGTTTTAAGCTTCTTTAAGGTTTCCTCGCCCCTTTTCTTCTTGACTTTGACGACGGGTCCTTCCTCGGAACTCATAGGTAAACCTTTATATCTTATCGCATAAGTATTTTATACCCAATATGGTTTTAGAAGGCATGATGGACAAAAGGCCGTTGGTGATATTTTCGGTCATCCTTATATTGTTCCCCACTTTTTATCTAGGGGTCGCTTCAGCACAGGTCACAGAAGTCTCAGACCCTAGTCTAGCAAACAAGATAATGAGTGACTTTTCGACACCTATCATCCGCCCCGGTCAGGAGGGCTATCTTGAGTTCAATCTTACTAATCCTTATGAATTTGATATAGACGAAGTGGTATTGACTGCGGAGATCTACGGTTACGCTGACCTGGACGAGGAGAAAGACATAATCGAGATCGACGACCCGCCGATATTCCAATTCACCGGCGAAACGTCTAGAAGATTAAGACGTGAAGTGATCTCATCAGAGATTACTATCCCTCAGCGTTTCACTATAAGCACTTCAAGCGATACTGAAGAAGGTGTGTACTTCCTTCGATTCCAGATGGAGTTCTCTTATTCCGAAGATGATAATGAAAGTCTGATGAGATCTAAAGGTTATTTCTCTGATTCAGAATGGGAGAACGCTACTAAAAGACCCGGTAGAACCGATGAACCATACTATTCCGGCAGCATCAATATAACCAAACTCGATGTCAACGGTATTTTACCGGATAGCAGTTTCACCGTAAAAACCCCGATCCCTAGATGGCCACAGTACTTATTGGGTGGTTTTGCAGCCTTCTTCGGCATATTAGCGGTGATGCTGTATATGCAGGAAGAGTACAATTCCTTCCCTTGGCTAGAAGATATTCTTGATCATTGGTCCGGCAAATTTAATCAGTTTAGGAGACGCCTTAAGCACCGGCTTCGCAAGCGTTGACGGGTAATCGATATCCCCAACGATCTCTACGACCCTTTTTACCTTTTCATCTTTTAGAGATCCTAGTATCTTACTTAGGTCCTCATCGGACATATTCTTGAAGATCCTTCTCATCCACATCCCTTTTGATATCTCTGAACCGATATCACTCTGCCATCTATCATGATACTCTTGAAGCCTTTCTTTAGATGTGTCATTATCTTCTAATGCACTTATAGCCACTTCAGCACATATATCGGCAGAATGTAATCCAGGATACAGCCCCCCTCCTGAGAGTGGTTTGACCTGGCAGGAGGCATCACCTACGAGCATCAACCCATCTCTAACACTCTCTTTCATACGTCCTAATGGGATCGTTCCGGCTGAGTAACCCAAAATATCGTTTTCGAATCCCCTTCTCTTTATCAATCTTTTAAGATGTTCATAGGCATGCCCATCACTGCTTCCGACCCCTACGAGCGAACCGGAGGTATGTGGTAGTTCGTATCCGAAAAAATCCGGCGATACATCGTTTCCTAAAAAGATCGATATATCTTTGACGTCTTCAGCGACTATTGCCTGCACACCAACTAGTAATTCTTTAGGCCCGGGCATTGAGGTCATCTTTCTCATTATCGAATGGGGCCCATCCGCACCAATAACTAGATCAGATAAAATCTGTTTCTCTTTTCCATCCTGTTGATATCTTAATTTCCTTCTACTGCTGAAGACTGTATCTAAGACTTTAGCATCCAGTTCTATGTGTGCACCAGCATTTGATGCCTTTTCAGCCATCTCTCTATCGAACCTCCCCCTATCGATCACATACGCCTTTTCTTCTGGTGCCTCCAATACAAGGGGGTCTCCTTGTGGCGGATGGATTATGGCTTTGCTAGCTTTCATGATAGTACTATCTGTGTCGGTCTTAGAAACTACCCTTGGACTTACTAAACCTGCACACCGAA
>SL_5KL_010_SEDDRAFT_10000104_pt1 | contig 46639 bp, 40 predicted proteins | sample SodLakKL_010_SED_FD_9118 | JGI IMG/M metagenome (IMG submission 9118)
CGCCCGCCCATGGCGGGGCTGACCGAGCAGGCCGGCGAGGTCGGCTACCTGTCGGCGCTGCGCGCCGCCGAGAGCCTCTACTTCGTCGCCAGTGCCATCGCCCTGGTCCTGGTTCTGGGCGGGATCGAGCCGCGGCGCGCGGAGGGTGGCCGCATGGCCGAGGCGGATGCGGGTCGCTGAGCGTCCGGTCCCGGCCGGTTCAGACCAGGACCTGGCTCTTGTCCGGGTTCTCCCGATAGAGCAGGACGATGCGCCCGATGGTCTGCACCACGACCGCTCCGGTCTGCTCGGCAATCTCCTCGGTCATCGCCTGGCGCTCCTCCTTGCTGGCGCCCGCGAGCTTGACCTTGATCAGCTCGTGGTCGTCCAGGGCGCGTTCAATCTCCTCCAGGACCCCCTCGCTCAGGCCGGCGGCCCCGGTCAGGACGACGGGCTTGAGGGCGTGGCCGAGCCGACGCAGTTGCTTGAGTTGATCCGGATCGAGTTGCATGGAGGTTCGCAGTGCCTGGTGACGAGAAAGCGAGAAGGCTATCACGCCGCGGCGTGGTCCGGGCAAGCGGCGGTCCGCTGCGTGAGGTCAAGGTCGAGCTCGGCGTGGTCGTTCTGCTGATGGTTTCGGCGTATTTTCTGACCTTGGGGCTGGATATCCCCGCCTGGCAGGAGGTGCTCGGCGTGCTGGTGGTCGCCAGCCTCGGTGCCGGTTGGGTCATGATCCGGGCGCGCGCGCTGGCGCGGCGCCGGCTGGCGGAGGAGGGCGAGCATGGCAACCTGTAGACGGCGCCGGCGCGGCTGCAACTCCCGGGCCCGGCGCAGCCGCCACGAGAGCGACCCCTTTGTCCGCCGTGCGCGGGCCGAGGGGTGGCGATCGCGCGCCGCGCTCAAGCTCGAGGCGATCGATCAGCGCGACGGGTTGCTGCGCCCGGGGCAGGTGGTGGTCGACCTGGGCGCCGCTCCGGGCGGCTGGTCCCAGTTGGCGGCCCCCCGGGTGGGGGCGTCGGGCCTGGTGGTAGCCATCGATCTACTGGAGATGGAGCCCCTGCCCGGGGTCACCTTCCTGCACGCGGATTTCGCCACGGACGAGGGGCTGCGCGCCGTCGAGACGGCCCTTGAGGGGCGCCCGGTCGACGTGGTGCTCTCGGATATGGCGCCGAATCTGACCGGGCACAGCGCCGTCGACCAGCCGGCGGCCATGGGGCTGGCGGAACTCGCCGCCGAGTTTGCCGGTCAATTCCTGCATAAGGATGGCGACTTTCTCGTCAAGGTCTTCCACGGCGAGGGGTTCGACGCCTTTCGTGCCGACCTGAACCGGCGCTTCTCCCGCGTGCTGTCCCGCAAACCGGACGCCTCCCGCGCGGGGAGCCGGGAGGTGTACCTCCTGGCTCGCGGTCCGACGGTATAGTAAGGTGCCTGACAGGTGCCGCATTCAGGCAGATTGAGGTGACGCCGTGAGCGACATGGCCAAGAATCTGATCCTTTGGGTCATCATCGCCGTCGTGCTGATGTCCGTATTCAGCAACTTCCAGGAGCAGTCGGCGGATGTGACCGAAAAGGTCCCCTACTCCGAGTTCCTCAACGAGGTCGAGCGCGGCAATGTCCGCGAGGTCTTGATCCGGGGCGAGGAGATCACCATCCAGCATGCGGATGGCAACGAGTACCGGACTTTCAACCCCGAGACTGACAACCGAGCGCTGATCGGTGAGCTGCTCGAGCACGGCGTCACCATTGATGCCGAGCAGGCCGAGAGCGACAGCATGCTCCTGCAGATCCTCATCTCCTGGACGCCGTTCCTGCTGCTGATCGCCGTGTGGATCTACTTCATGCGTCAGATGCAGGGCGGTGGCGGCGGCCGCGGGGCGATGTCCTTCGGCAAGAGCAAGGCCAAGATGATGACCGAGGAGCAGAGCAAGCACAGCTTCTCGGACGTGGCCGGCTGCGACGAGGCCAAGGAGGACGTCAAGGAGCTGGTCGACTTCCTGCGCGATCCGAGCAAGTTCCAGAAGCTGGGCGGTACGATCCCGCGCGGCGTGCTCATGGTCGGGCCGCCCGGCACGGGCAAGACCCTGCTCGCCAAGGCCATCGCCGGCGAGGCGCGGGTGCCGTTCTTCTCGATCTCCGGTTCGGACTTCGTCGAGATGTTCGTCGGTGTCGGTGCCTCGCGCGTGCGGGATATGTTCCAGCAGGCGAAGAAGCAGGCGCCGTGCATCATCTTCATCGATGAGCTCGACGCCGTCGGCCGCCAGCGTGGCGCCGGCCTGGGCGGCGGGCACGACGAGCGCGAGCAGACGCTCAACCAGATGCTGGTGGAGATGGACGGCTTCGAGGGCAGCGAGGGCATCATCGTCATTGCCGCCACCAACCGGCCGGATGTCCTCGACCCGGCGCTGTTGCGCCCGGGGCGCTTCGACCGCCAGGTGGTGGTGCCGCTGCCGGATGTGCGCGGACGTGAGCAGATCCTCAAGGTGCACATGCGCAAGGTGCCCACCGACGACGACGTCCGCCCGGAGATCATCGCCCGCGGCACGCCGGGCTTCTCGGGGGCCGACCTGCAGAATCTGGTCAACGAGGCGGCGCTGTTCGCCGCCCGGGCCAACAAGGAGGTCGTCGATCAGACGGACTTCGAGCAGGCCAAGGACAAGATCATGATGGGCTCCGAGCGCAAGTCCATGGTGATGAAGGAGGACGAGAAGAAGCTCACGGCCTACCACGAGGCCGGGCACGCCATCGTCGGCCTGCTCACCCCGGAGCACGATCCGGTGCACAAGGTGACGATCATCCCGCGCGGTCGGGCCCTGGGTGTGACCATGTTTCTCCCCGAGGAGGATCGTTACAGCTATACCAAGCAGCGTCTGGATAGCATGATCGCCAGCCTCTTCGGCGGGCGCATCGCCGAGGAGCTGATCTTCGGTAACGACCGCGTCACCACGGGTGCCCAGAACGACATCCAGCGGGCCACCGAGATCGCCCGCAACATGGTGACCAAGTGGGGGCTCTCGGCGCGGCTCGGCCCGCTCGCCTACGGCGAGGAGGACGGCGAGGTCTTCCTGGGACGCTCCATGGCGCAGCAGAAGGACGTCTCCGATGAGACCCAGCACGCCATCGACGAGGAAGTCCGCGCGGTGATCGACAACAACTACACCGCGGCGGAGAAGATCCTCCAGGAGAACCTGGAAAAACTCCACCTGATGGCCGACGCCCTGATGAAGTACGAGACCATCGATCGCGACCAGATCGATGACGTCATGCAGGGCAACGAGCCCCGGCCGCCCAAGGGCTGGCAGGATCGGGATAGCGACGGCGGCTCCACGGACGACGGGGAGAGCGTCGGGGCCGATGAGTCCGGCGAGACCGAGGGCAAGGACGGCCGCGAGGGGCCCATCGGCGGACCTGTGGGCGAGCACTGATGACAGCGGCAAGTGAAGGGGCGGTCCTCGATTGCGGGGGCCGCCCCCTTTCGTTGGATCGGCCGCGGATCATGGGGGTGCTGAACGTCACCCCCGACTCGTTCTCGGACGGGGGGCATTTCCTGGACCTGGAGCGGGCCCGTGCCCACGCGCGGCAGATGGTTGCCGAGGGGGCCGACGTGATCGACGTCGGCGGCGAGTCGAGCCGTCCGGGGGCGAATCCCGTCCCCCTCGAGCAGGAGCTGGATCGCGTCATCCCGGTGGTCGAGGCCCTGGCCGGCGAGGTCGACTGCCCCATCTCGGTGGATACCTACAAACCGCAGGTGGCCCAGGCCGCGGTGGCCGCCGGCGCCGGGCTGCTCAACGATATCCGCGCGTTGCAGGAGCCCGGCGCGCTGGAGGCGGCCGCCAGTCTGGGCGTGCCCGTCTGCCTGATGCACATGCAGGGGCGGCCGCAGACCATGCAGGCGGCCCCCGAATACCGAGACGTGGTGGCGGAGGTGGCAGACTTCCTGGCCGCTCGGGTGGCGGCCGCCGAGGCCGCCGGGGTGCCGCGCGCATCCCTGCTGCTCGACCCCGGTTTCGGCTTCGGCAAGACGCTGGCCCACAACTATCAGCTGCTCCGCGGCCTGGATCGGATCGCGGCGCTGGGACTTCCGGTGCTGGTGGGCATGTCACGCAAATCCATGATCGGCCAGCTGCTGGAGCGTCCACTGGAGGAGCGCCTGGCGGGCAGTCTGGGCGCGGCGGCGGTGGCGGTGTTCCAGGGGGCGCACATCGTCCGCACCCACGACGTGGCTGCCACCGCCGATGCGGTGCGGGTGGCGGCCGCCGCTGCCAGCGCCTAGCCTGGGACACGGATGGGGAAGACGGTCGTGACCGAGCAGAGAGTCTATTTCGGCACCGATGGCATCCGCGGGCGGGTCGGCGAGGCGCCGATCACGCCGGACTTCGTCCTCCGCCTGGGCTGGGCGGCGGGGCGCGTGCTGGTCGGCGAGGGCGAGCGTAAGGTCGTCATCGGCAAGGACACGCGGCTTTCGGGCTACATGTTCGAATCCGCCCTGGAGGCCGGCTTCGCCGCCGCCGGCGTGCACTGTCTGATGCTCGGGCCCATGCCGACGCCGGCCATCGCCTACCTGACGCGCACGCTGCATGCCCGGGCGGGTGTGGTCATCAGCGCCTCGCACAACCCGCACTACGACAACGGCATCAAGTTCTTCGGTCCCGACGGCTACAAGCTCGATGACGCCACCGAGCAGGCCATCGAGCGCCTGCTCGATGACCCGTCGCCGCAGATGGTCCCCTGCCATGAGCTGGGCCGGGCGACGCGGATCAACGACGCCGTGGGCCGTTATATCGAGTTCTGCAAGGGTTCGGTCGGGCGCGGGGTGGATCTGCGCGGCCTGCGCGTGGTGGTCGACTGCGCCCACGGCGCGACGTATCAGGCGGCCCCGGCGGTGCTCCGGGAACTGGGTGCCGACGTGGTGGTCATCGGCCACGAGCCCGATGGTCTGAACATCAACGTCGATCACGGCTCACAGCATCCGCAACGGCTCTGCGAGCGGGTGGTGGAGGCGTCGGCCGACGTGGGCGTGGCCTTCGACGGCGACGGCGATCGGGTGGTGATGGTCGACCGGTTCGGTCGGGTGATCGATGGCGATGGCCTGCTCTATGTCATCGCCACTGCCCGGGTGGCCCGCGGCCAGGCCTGCGGCCCGGTGGTTGGCACGCAGATGACCAACCTTGGCCTCGAGGTGGCACTACAGGAGCTGGGGCTGGGGCTGGAGCGAACCCGGGTGGGGGATCGGTACGTGCTTGAGCGGCTGCTGCAGGTCGGGGGGCACCTTGGTGGCGAGTCGTCGGGGCACATCATCTGCCTCGACCGGACCACCACCGGGGATGGGCTGATCTCGGCACTTCAGGTGCTTGAGGCGATGTCCGTCACCGGCCGGCCCCTGGATGAGCTGGTCGCCGGCATGCACTACTACCCGCAGCGGCTGATCAACGTCCCGGTCGCCCGCGGCGTGGACGCCCTCAGCGTCCCGGCGGTGGGCGAGGCGGTGGCGGAGGCCGAGCGCCAGCTCGGCGACCGCGGGCGGGTGCTGCTGCGCCCCTCCGGCACCGAGCCGCTGGTGCGGGTGATGGTCGAGGGGGCGGACGGCGCCCAGGTCGATGACCTGGTGGAATGGCTGGCCAGGGCGGTCGAGGTGGCGGCACAGGGTGCGGCGACCGACCCGATTTGATTTCAGTCGCTTGTGCAGATAGTCTTCGTCAGCTTCACAGGAATCCACTGACAGGGTTGGGTCGAGGCATGCGGCGCAAGTTGATCGCGGGTAACTGGAAGATGAACGGCGACCAGGACCTGGTTCGCCGCGTGGCAGAGCACGCTGCCGACAGCGGTGGCGGGGCCGAAATGGCGGTTTGTCCGCCGTTCCCGTTGCTGGCGGCGGCCGCCTCGCAGCTGCCTTTCGGCGTTGCGCTGGGCGCGCAGGATGTGAGCGAGTATGAGGCCGGCGCCTACACCGGCGAGGTCTCGGCGGGCATGCTGCTGGAGGCCGGCTGCCGTTATGTCATCGTCGGTCACTCCGAGCGCCGGACCCTCTACGGCGAGGACAACGGCCGCGTGGCCGGGAAGTTCGTGGCCGCGCGTGGCGCGGGACTGACGCCCATCCTGTGTGTCGGTGAGACCCTGGCCGAGCGCGATGCCGAGCGCACCGAGGTGGTGGTCGGCGAGCAGCTCGATGCGATCATGGATGCCGTGGACGGCCCGGCGTTTCAGGGTGCCGTCATTGCCTACGAGCCCGTGTGGGCCATCGGCACCGGGCGAACGGCGACCCCCGATCAGGCCCAGGCGGTGCACGCCTTCATCCGCCAGCGCGTCGCCGAGCGCGACGGCAGCGAGGTGGCCGATCAGCTGCGGCTGCTCTACGGCGGCAGCATGAAGGCCGAGAACGCCGCCGAACTCCTGGCCCAGCCGGATATCGATGGCGGCCTGATCGGCGGGGCGTCACTGGACCCGGAGAGTTTCCTTTCGATTTACAACGCAGCCGCGGAGGGCTGAGGTAGACCCATGTTTGAAGCGTTGCTAGCCGTCCATATCGTCATCGCCGTCGTCCTGGTGGTGCTGGTGCTGCTCAACCAGGGCAAGGGCGCGGATATGGGAGCCGCTTTCGGCAGCGGTGCCTCGAGCACCGTGTTCGGCTCGCGCGGGGCAGCGACGTTCATGACCAAGCTGATCGCCACCCTGGGGACCACGTTCTTCCTGACCAGCCTGGGCCTGGCGGTGATTGCCTCTCAGGGGATCGGCGGAGGCGCCTCGGTGATCGGCGACGACGAGGACGTTCTGGAGGAAGAGGACGAGGTCGAGGAGGTGGATCCGGAGGCGCCGGATGCACCGGATATGCCCGCCGATGAGGAGGCCCCGGCACCGGAGGCACCGGGCGAGCCGGTGGCGCCCGAGGCGCCCACGGAAGGGGAGGGTGAGGAGTAGTCCTGGACGACGAAAGCGGGTTTGATTCTCAGGCCCAGGATTGCTAATATACGTCCCGCGTTTGGGCGGGGATGATCGCCCACGCAGCAACTGTCTACGTGCCGAAGTGGTGGAACTGGTAGACACGCCGTCTTGAGGGGGCGGTGGCGAAAGCCGTGCCGGTTCGAGTCCGGCCTTCGGCACCATCTACATCTCTCCTTCCCTCAGCGCGCATCCGCGCGCCTCCTGCTACCCCAGCTGTTCGATGCCAGGTCGCGCCGGTGGGCGGGATTGATATCCCGCAACCGTCACGATTGCTTCTTGGCACGATAACGCCTTTAAAATCAAGAAGTTAAAAAGCCCGCTGAGTTGACACGGAGAGAGGGCGCTCCGTAAACTCCAGCGATGTTCGACACGGGGGTGGTCTGACCGGACCCCGTGGGGCTACCAGCGGAGCGGCGAACGATGCTAGAGAATTACCTCCCGGTCCTGCTCTTCATTCTCGTCGGGCTCGTCTTCGGCGCCCTGCCTCTGGTCGCCGGCTTCGTCCTCGGTCCGCGGCGTGAAGATCCGGAAAAGCAGTCGCCTTACGAGTGCGGCTTCGAGGCCTTCGAGGATTCGCGCATGAAGTTCGACGTGCGCTATTACCTCGTCGCCATTCTGTTCATCCTCTTCGATCTCGAGATCGCCTTTCTCTTCCCTTGGGCCGTTGTGTTGGACGATGTGGGGCTGTTCGGCATCTTGGCCATGGGCCTGTTCGTCGGGCTCCTCGTGATCGGTTTGCTCTACGAGTGGCGTAAAGGGGCGCTGGAATGGGAGTAGAAGGCATCCTGGAGCGGGGGTACGTGACCACCTCCGCCGACAAGTTGATCAACTGGGCGCGGACCGGCTCCCTGTGGCCCATGACCTTCGGTCTGGCCTGCTGTGCGGTGGAGATGATGCACACGGCGGCCGGTCGCTATGACATGGATCGCAACGGCCTGATCTTCCGGCCCAGCCCGCGGCAATCCGATGTGATGATCGTCGCCGGCACGCTCTGCAACAAGATGGCGCCCGCCCTGCGCAAGGTCTACGACCAGATGCCGGAGCCGAAGTGGGTGATCTCCATGGGCTCGTGTGCCAACGGCGGGGGGTATTACCACTACTCCTATTCGGTCACCCGCGGCTGCGACCGCATCGTGCCCGTGGATATCTACGTCCCCGGCTGCCCGCCCACGGCCGAGGCGCTCTACTACGGCATCCTGCAGTTGCAGAACAAGATCCGCCGGACCAACACCATCGCACGTTGAGGGAGAGTCATGGCTGAGCCCGAGAGCCTGTTTGAGCAGCTCCGCGGCCACTTCGGTGGTCGTCTGACCGATTGCTGGCTCGAGCGCGGCGAGGTGACGGTGGATGTCCGGCCTGCCGAGCTGCTCGCCGTGATGACGGAACTGCGCGACGGCGCCGATTGGCGCTTCGAGCAGCTGTCCGATATCGCCGGGGTCGACTACGCCGCCTACGGCCAGGGCGAGTGGATCACCGAGTCGGCCACCGGGTCTGGGTTCAGCCGCGGAGTGACCGATCCAGACTTCGGGCGCCTGGGCCTGACCGGGATCTACGGCACGCAGACCATCGAGGAGCGCAGTGGCCAGCGCTTCGCCGCCGTCTATCAGCTGCTGTCGCTGACCCACAATCATCGGTTGCGCGTGCGCTGCTTTGCCGAGGACGACGACCTGCCGGTGGTGCCGTCGGTCACCGGGCTGTGGCCCTCCGCGAACTGGGCGGAACGGGAGGCCTTCGACCTCTACGGCATCATCTTTGAAGGGCACCCGGACCTGCGCCGGATCCTCACCGACTACGGTTTCGTCGGCCACCCGTTCCGCAAGGACTTCCCGCTGATCGGCAACGTCGAACCGCGTTACGACCCCGAGAAGGGGCGGGTGGTCTACGGGCCGGTGGAGATCGAGCCGCGGGTGCTGGTGCCGCGGGTGATCCGCGAAGACAACCGCTACGCCGCACCGCGCAAGGCGGGCGGTACGGAGGGACAAGCCGATGGCTGAGTTCCAGAGTTACACCCTGAACTTCGGCCCGCAGCACCCGGCGGCGCACGGGGTGCTGCGCCTGGTGCTGGAGATGGAGGGGGAGACGGTGCGCCGCGCCGATCCCCACATCGGCCTGCTGCACCGGGCCACGGAGAAGCTCGCCGAGTCGAAGCCGTACAACCAGTCGATCGGTTACATGGACCGGCTCGATTACGTCTCGATGATGTGCAACGAGCACGGGTACGTGCGTGCCATCGAGAAGCTGCTCGGCATCGAGCCGCCGCTGCGGGCGCAGTACATCCGCACCATGATGGACGAGGTCACCCGCATCCTGAACCACCTGATGTGGCTGGGCGGACACGGCCTCGACGTCGGCGCCATGACCGCGTTCCTCTACACGTTCCGTGAGCGCGAGGATCTCATGGACGTCTACGAGGCGGTCTCCGGCGCGCGGATGCACGCCACCTACTACCGTCCGGGCGGGGTGCACCGGGATCTGCCGGATCAGATGCCCAAGTACGAGCCCTCGGCCTACCGCAGCGACAAGGAGCTGCGCGAGATGAACCGCGCCCGCGAGGGCTCGGTGCTCGATTTCCTCGATGACTTCTGCGAACGCTTCCCGGCCTGCGTCGACGAGTACGAGACGTTGCTGACCGACAACCGGATCTGGAAGCAGCGGCTGGTGGACATCTGCCCGGTTCCCGCCGAGCGGGCGGTCGAACTCGGCTTCACCGGGCCGCTGCTGCGCGGCTCCGGGGTGGCCTGGGATCTGCGCAAGAAACAGCCCTACGCCGCCTACGATCGCGTCGACTTCGACATCCCGGTCGGCGTCAACGGTGATTCCTACGACCGCTATCTGGTGCGGGTCGAGGAGATGCGCCAGTCGGCGCGCATCATCAAGCAGTGCGTGGACTGGCTGCGCGAGAACCCCGGTCCGGTGCGCATCGACGACCCGAAGGTCACGCCGCCGACCCGGGAAGAGATGAAGGATGACATGGAGTCGCTCATCCACCACTTCAAGCTCTTCACCGAGGGCTACTGCACGCCCCCGGGCGAGGTCTACGCCGCGGTGGAGGCGCCCAAGGGTGAGTTCGGCGTCTATCTGATCTCCGACGGGGCCAACAAGCCGTACCGGCTGAAGGTCCGGCCGCCGTGCTACTACCACCTGGCGGCCACCGACGAGATGATCCGCGGTTACATGCTGGCGGACGTTGTGACGCTGATCGGCTCGCTGGATGTGGTGTTCGGGGAGGTGGACCGGTGACGGAGCAGACGGTGGCAGCAGAGACCCTGAGCGCGGATCAGCGCCGGCGCATCGACCACTGGCTGGCCAAGTATCCGGATGACGAGCAGGGTCGGGCGTCGGCGATCATCCCGGCGCTGCATATCCTGCAGGACGACAACGGCGGCTGGCTGGAGCGGCGCCACGTGGTGGCGGCCGCGGACTACATCGGCATGGCGCGGGCCAGCGCCTTCGAGGTGGCGACGTTCTACTCCATGTTCCACCTGGACGAGCCGGTGGGGCGGCACAAGGTCAATTTCTGCACCAACATCTCGTGCTGTCTCAACGGCGCCGACGAGCTGGTGGCCTACGCCGAGGAGAAGCTCGGCATCCGGCTCGGCGAGACCACGCCGGACGGGCGCATCACGCTGGTGCGCGAGGAGGAGTGCCTGGCCGCCTGTACGCGGGCGCCGATGATGGTCGTCGACGGGCACTACCACACCCATCTGACCCGTGAGCGGATCGACGAGATCCTCGACGGGCTGAGCTGAGCCGCAGGGCGCGGAGAGGTCATGGTCAACCAAGTTTGTTATACGACCCTGGGCTATGACGAGCCGTGGAGCCTGGAGACCTACCGCAAGGTGGGTGGCTACAAGGCCCTCGAGCGCGTGCTGCGCACGCCCATGTCGCCCCAGGAGGTCATCGACGAGGTCAAGCAAAGCGCCCTGCGCGGGCGCGGTGGTGCCGGCTTCCCGCCCGGGATCAAGTGGGGGTTCATGCCCCGGGACAGTGCCGGGCAGAAGTACCTGATCTGCAACTCCGACGAGTCGGAGCCGGGGACGTGCAAGGACCACGACATCCTGCGCTTCAACCCCCATGCGGTGGTCGAGGGGATGGTCATCGCCGCCTACGCCATGGGGGCGAGCGTCGGCTACAACTACCTGCGTGGCGAGTTCCACCATGAGCCGTTCGAGCGCATGGAGCAGGCGGTGGCCGAGGCCCACCAGGCCGGCTATCTGGGGCGGGATATCCTCGGCTCCGGGTTCGACTTCGAGCTCTACAACCACTACGGCGCAGGGGCTTACATCTGCGGCGAGGAATCGGCGCTGATGGAGTCGCTCGAGGGCAAGAAGGGCCAGCCCCGCTACAAGCCGCCGTTCCCGGCCCAGGTCGGTGTCTACGGCCGGCCGACGACGATCAACAACACCGAGACCCTCGCCTCGGTGCCGGCGATTCTGCGCAATGGCCCCGAGTGGTTCCTCAACCTCGGCAAGCCGAACAACGGCGGCGAGAAGATCTTCTCGGTCTCCGGCCACGTCGAGCGCCCGGGCAACTACGAGGTCCCTATGGGTACGCCCTTCCGCGAGCTGCTGGAGATGGCCGGCGGGGTGCGCGGCGGGCGGCGGCTCAAGGCGGTGATCCCCGGCGGCAGCTCCACGCCGGTGGTGCCCGCCGAGACCATGCTCGCGACCGACATGGACTACGACAGCATCGCCGCGGCCGGCTCCATGCTCGGCTCCGGGGCGGTGGTGGTGATGGACGAGACCACCGACATGGTGCGCATCCTCGCCCGCATCTCCCGCTTCTACTACGCCGAGTCGTGCGGGCAGTGCACGCCGTGTCGCGAGGGCACCGGCTGGCTCTATCGCGCCATCCGCCGGATCTTCGAGGGGCGGGGCAGCTACGACGATCTGCGCATGCTCGAGGAGGTGCCGGGGCAGATCGCCGGCCACACCATCTGCGCCTTCGGCGAGGCTGCGGCGACCCCGGTGCAGAGCTTCATCAAGCACTTCCGGCACGAGTTCGAGCACTACATCGAACACGGCCGGTCCCCGGTGGAGGCAGCGGCATGAGCGCGAACGAGGAGACGGTCACCATCGAGGTCGATGGCTGCCCCATCGAGGCCCGCAAGGGCGAGATGCTGATCCAGGCCACCGACCGCCACGGGATCCACGTCCCGCGGTTTTGCTACCACAAGCACCTGTCGGTGGCGGCCAACTGCCGGATGTGCCTGGTCGAGGTGGAGAAGGCGCCCAAGCCGATGCCCGCCTGCGCCACCCCGGTGGCCGACGGGATGGTGGTGCACACCAGCTCCGAGAAGGCGATCAAGGCGCAGCGCGGGGTGATGGAGTTCCTGCTCATCAACCACCCCCTCGACTGCCCGATCTGCGATCAGGGCGGCGAGTGCGAACTCCAGGACCTGTCCATGGGCTACGGGCGGGGCATCTCGCGCTTTACCGAGGGCAAGCGCTCGGTGGCCGACGAGGATCTGGGCCCGCTGGTGGCCACGGAGATGACCCGCTGCATCCACTGCACCCGCTGTGTGCGCTTCCTCGATGAGGTGGCCGGGCAGAAGGAACTCGGGGGCATGGGGCGGGGCGAGCACACCGAGATCTCCACCTACCTGGAGACCGGGCTGAGCTCGGAGCTTTCCGGCAACGTGATCGACCTCTGCCCGGTGGGGGCGCTGACCAACAAGCCGTTCCGCTTCCGCGCCCGCCCCTGGGAGTTGCTTAGCTTCCCGGCGGTTTCCCCCCACGACGGGGTGGGATCGAACCTGGCGCTGCACACCCTGCGCGGGCGCATCCAGCGCGTGGTGCCGCGCGAGAACGAGGCGGTCAACGAGACCTGGATCGCCGACCGCGACCGCTACGCCATCGAGGGGCTCGATCACGAGGACCGGCTCTTGCAGCCGATGATCAAGCGCGACGGGCGCTGGCGCGTGGTGCCCTGGGAGACCGCGCTGGATCGGGCCGCCGGCGCCCTGCAGGGCGTTGCCCAGCGCCACGGGGCCGATGCCCTGGGCGGGCTGCTGGCGCCCAGCGCCACGCTGGAGGAGCTCTACCTGGCGGCGCGCCTGCTGCGCGGGCTCGGCAGCGGCAACATCGATCACCGCTTGCGCGAGGTGGATACCTCGGATCAGGAGCAGGCGCCGGCCTTCCCTTACCTCGGCCAGGAGATCGCCGAGCTCGAGCGGGTGGATGCCGCGCTGCTGGTGGGCACCTACACCCGGCACGAGCAGCCGCTGATCCACCACCGGCTGCGCAAGGCCGCGCAGGCCGGGGCCCAGGTCATGGCCCTGAATCCCCGGCGCTTCGACTGGAATCTGCCGCTGGCCTCGGAGCAGGCCGTGGCCCCGGCGCAGCTGGTCGCCGAGCTTGGCGCCGTGGCGGCGGCCCTGGCCGAGGCAGCGGGCCGCCCGCTGCCCGAGGGGCTGGCGCCCGTGTCGGCGCCGGTAACGGATCACGCCCGCGAGGTGGCGCGGCGGCTGGTCGCCGCCGAGCGCCCCACGGTGCTCCTTGGCGCTCTGGCCAGCAGCCACCCGCAGGCGGCGGCGCTGCGCGCACTGGGCAGCTGCATCGCGGAGCTCTGCGGCGGGCGCCTCGGCGTTCTCGCCGAGGCCGGCAACACGGCCGGTGGCTGGCTGGCCGGCGCGGTGCCGCACCGCCAGGCCGGCGGTGGCGCGGCGCGGCCGGCCGGACGTAGCGCCGACGCCATGCTGCGCGCCGGGCTCAAGGGGTATCTGCTGCTGAACGTCGAGCCGACCCGCGATCTGTGGGACCCGCAGGCGGCCCGGCAGGCCATGGAGCAGGCCGAGGAGGTGGTGGCCATCACCGCCTTTGCCGACGAACAGCTGCGCGCCCAGGCCGACGTCCTGCTGCCCATGGGCGCCTTTGGCGAGAGTGCCGGGACCTACGTGAACAACGAGGGGCGCTGGCAGAGCTGCCGCGGCGTGGCCGAGCCGCCTGGCGAGGCGCGCCCGGGCTGGCGGGTGCTGCGTGCCCTGGGCACGGTCCTTGGGCTGGAGCGCTTTGAATACAACGACATCGCCGACGTTTACGGCGAGCTGGTCGGTCTGTGCCGTGACGTCAATGTCGGCGGTCCGTACCCCGCCACGGCGGTGGCCGGGGCGGGGCAGTCGGGCTCGGGGCTGGCGCTCGCCGGCGGTGTGCCGATCTACGCCGGTGACCCGCTGGTGCGGCGCTCGCTGCCGCTTCAGCAGGCGCCGATTGCGGGTCGGGCGGAGGTGGTGCTCGCCGCGCAGACGGCGGCGGAACTTGGGTTCTCGCAGACACAACCACGCCGGGTGCGGGTGCGCAGCGACAGTGGCGTGGTCGAGCTGCCGCTGGTCGTGGACGACGCCGTGCCGGCCGGGGTGGCCTGGATCCCCGCCGGGCTGGACGAGTGCGCAGCGCTCGGCGGCCCCTACGGCAGCGTGTCGCTGGAAGCGCTCTAGGCCGCAGAGCCGCAGAAAAGGACGATCGAGGGCATGTACGAGACACTCTTCTGGCAGTTCGCCAAGATCTGGGCCGTCCTGATCCCGCTGTTCCTGGCCGTGGCCTATTTCACCTACGCCGAGCGGCGGGTGATCGGCCATATGCAGGATCGCCGCGGGCCCAACCGGGTCGGCCCCCGCGGGCTGCTGCAGCCCATCGCCGATGCGCTGAAGCTCCTGTTCAAGGAGATCACCATCCCGACCTACGCCAGCCGGACGCTGTTCCTGATCGCACCGGCGATGGCCATCATGCCCGCCCTGGCCGCGTGGGCGGTGATCCCCTTTGACGACGGACTGGTGGTGGCGGATATCAACGCCGGGCTGCTCTACATCCTGGCGATGACCTCGCTGGGCGTGTACGGGCTGATCATCGCCGGCTGGGCGTCGAATTCCAAATACGCCCTGCTCGGTACCCTGCGGGCCTCGGCGCAGGTGGTCTCCTACGAGATCGCCATGGGCTTTGCGCTGGTCGGCGTGCTCATGGCCGCCGGCACGATGAACCTCAGTGGCATCGTCAACGCTCAGGCCGGGCCGTTCTGGGAGTGGTTCTGGCTGCCGCTGCTGCCGCTGTTTCTCATCTACTGGATCTCGGGCGTGGCCGAGACCAACCGGGCGCCGTTCGACATCGCCGAGGGCGAGTCGGAGATCGTCGCCGGTTTCCACGTGGAGTACTCGGGGATGGCCTTCGCGGTCTTCTTCCTGGCCGAGTACGCCAACATGCTGCTGATCTCGTTCCTGGCGGCGACCCTCTTCCTGGGCGGCTGGTACTCGCCGTTCGAGGGGCTGCCGGTGCTGGGACCGGCCTTCGACTGGGTCCCGGGGATCGTCTGGCTGTTCGCGAAGGCCGCCTTCTTCGCCTTCTGCTACCTGTGGTTCCGCGCCACCTTCCCGCGCTATCGCTACGACCAGCTGATGCGGCTGGGCTGGAAGGTCCTGATACCGGCCACCGTGGTCTGGCTGGTGGTACTCACCGGCCTGATCTACGGGGGCGTCGGTCCTTGGTTCTGACGGGGGTACGGTCATGAGACCGCTGAACGACTATCTGAACAGTTTCCTGTTCACGGAGCTGCTGCGCGGGCTGCGGCTGACGGCGCGGCACATGTTCCTGCGGCGCAGCATCACGCTGGAGTTCCCGGAGGAGCGGGCGCCGAAGTCGCCGCGCTTCCGCGGGCACCTGGCCCTGCGTCGCTACCCCAACGGCGAGGAGCGCTGCATCGCCTGCAAGCTCTGCGAGGCGGTGTGTCCGGCGCTGGCGATCACCATCGATTCGCACCAGCGCGCCGACGGCACGCGGCGGACCACCCGCTACGACATCGACATGTTCAAGTGCATCTACTGCGGCTTCTGCGAGGAGTCTTGCCCGGTGGACTCCATCGTCCTCACCCGGCTCGACACCTACCACATGGAGAGCCGTCACGAGCGGATCGCCGACAAGCAGAAGCTGCTGGCCATGGGTGACAAGTACGAGAGCCAGCTGGCGGCCGACCGCGCCGCCGATGCGCCCTACCGGTAATGGGAGCCTCGGGCTTATGGAACAGGTGATCTTCTATATCTTCGCCGGGGTCCTGCTGTTCGCAGCAACCATGGTGATCTCGGTGCGCAACCCGGTCCACGCGGCGCTGTTCCTGGTGCTCGCGTTCTTCAACGCGGCCGTGATCTGGGTGCTGGTCGGCGCCGAGTTCCTCGGTATCGCCCTGGTGGTGGTGTACGTCGGCGCGGTGATGGTGCTCTTCCTCTTCGTGCTGATGATGCTCGATATCAACATCGCACCGATGCGCGAGGGCTTCACCCGCTATCTGCCCGTGGGGGCGCTGGTTGCGGTGCTCATGGCTGCCCAGCTGGTGGCGGTGATCGTCTCCGATCGTGCGGATCTGGTCAGCGGGACGATCCCCGAGCCGGCGGCGGACGTGAACAACATCCAGGCCATCGGCGGGGTGCTCTACACGGTCTACGTCTATCCGTTCGAGATCGCCGCGGTGATCCTGCTGCTGGCCATCGTGGCGGCCATCACCCTGACGCTGCGCCGGCGCGATGGGACGCACAAGCAGGACGTCGCCCGGCAGCTATCGGTCAGCAAAGATGACCGGCTGCGCATGGTGCGCATGAAGTCCTCGCGACGGCAGGACCAGACGCGGAATTAAGGGCCCGAGGCCGGGCAAACGACTAGCGAAGGCAAGCGGGAAGGCCCAATGATCGAGCTGTCCGATTTCCTGATCCTGGGGGCGCTGCTGTTCTCCCTCGGCGTGGCAGGCATCTTCCTCAACCGGAAGAACGTGATCCTGCTGTTGATGTGCATCGAGCTGATCCTGCTCGCCGTGAACATCAACTTCATCGGCTTCTCCGCCCATCTGGAGGATGTGGCCGGCCAGATCTTCGTCTTCTTCATCCTCACCGTGGCGGCGGCGGAGGCGGCCATCGGGCTGGCCATCGTCGTGGTCCTGTTCCGCTCACGCGGTGACATCAACGTCGCCGCCCTGGATGCGATGAAAGGGTAAGCCATGGAGACGGTCCTCTACGCCATCGTCCTCTTTCCGCTGGTGGCCGCCGCCATTGCCGGCCTGGCCGGCGGCTGGATCGGCCGCGCCGGCGCCCACTGGGTGACCATCCTCGGTGTCGGCATCTCCTGTGCGCTGTCGTTCTGGGTGCTCCACGGCCTGGTATGGGGCGACCTGGAGCCGGTGGACTTCACCGTCTACACGTGGGCCTCGGTGGGCGACCTGAGTTTCGAGGTTGGCTTCCTGGTCGATCGGCTCACTGCGCTGATGATGGCCACCGTGACCTTCGTCGCGCTGATGGTTCATATCTACACCATCGGCTACATGCACGACGACCCAGGTTATCAACGGTTTTTCAGCTACATCGCGCTGTTCACCTTCGCCATGCTGATGCTGGTGATGGCGAACAACCTGCTGCAGCTGTTCTTCGCCTGGGAGGCCGTCGGCCTCGTCTCCTACCTGCTGATCGGCTTCTGGTACACGCGCGAGAGCGCCATCTTCGCCAACCTCAAGGCGTTCCTGGTCAATCGCGTGGGGGATCTCGGGCTGCTGCTGGGCATCGCCGTGCTCGCCGGCGCCTTCGGCACGCTCCACTACGGTGAGATCTTCGCGGCGGTGGAGGCCGATCCGGGGCGGACGCTGAACCTCTTCGGTGCCGCCGAGTGGAGCCTGGTGACCGTCGCCGCGCTGCTGATCTTCATCGGCTGCATGGGCAAGTCAGCCCAGGTCCCGCTCCACGTCTGGCTGCCGGATTCCATGGAGGGCCCGACGCCCATCTCGGCGCTGATCCACGCCGCGACCATGGTGACCGCCGGCATCTTCCTGGTCGCCCGCATGTCGCCGGTCTTCGAGCTCTCCACCGTCGCACTGACCGTGGTGCTGGTCGTGGGCGCGCTGACCGCCTTCTTCATGGGCCTGATCGGCCTGGTGCAGAACGACATCAAGCGGGTCATCGCCTATTCCACGCTCTCGCAGCTGGGCTACATGGTCGCTGCGCTGGGGGTGTCGGCCTACGCCGCCGGTGTCTTCCACCTGTTCACCCACGCTTTTTTCAAGGCGCTGCTCTTCCTTGGCGCCGGCTCGGTGATCATCGCCCTGCACCACGAGCAGGACATGCGCAAGATGGGTGGACTGGCCCGCTACATGCCGGTGACCTACATCGCCATGCTGCTCGGCACCCTGGCGCTGATCGGCATTCCCGGCTTCTCCGGCTTCTTCTCCAAGGACGCGATCATCGAGGCGGTGGGCTACTCCGCCGGCGGCTGGGCGACGTTCGCCTACTGGCTGCTCGTGCTCGGGGTCTTCGTCACCGCGCTCTACAGCTTCCGGCTGCTGTTCATGGTCTTCCACGGTGAGGAGCGCATGGACGAGCACGCCCGCAAGCACCTGCATGAGAGCCCGCTGGTGGTGACCGTGCCTCTGGTGCTGCTGGCGGTGCCGTCGGTGCTGATCGGCCTGTTCACCTTTGGGCCGATGGTCATGGGCGACTTCTTCTACGCCGATGGGTCGATCCGCGTGCTCGCCGATCAGACTGGGCTCGACCGCCTGGCCGAAGGGTACACCGGGGTCCTGGGCTTCATGGCCCACGCGCTGGTCACGCCGGTGCTCTACCTGGTGCTCGCCGGCGTCTTCGTGGCGTGGTTGCTCTACCTGGGGCGACCGGACCTGCGCGAGCGGCTGGTGGCGCCCCTGCGCCCGGTGCAGCGGGTGCTGGAGCACAAGTACGGCTTTGACTGGCTCTACATCCGCGGCTTTACCGACGGTGGCCGGGCGGTCGCCGGGCTGCTGTCGAAGGCCGGCGACCGCTGGCTGATCGACGGGCTGCTGGTCAACGGTTCGGCACGGCTGATTGGCCGGATCGCCGCTGGGGCGCGGTACTCGCAGACCGGGTACCTGTATCACTACGCCCTCGTCATGGTCATCGGCGTACTGCTGCTGATCTCATTCTTCGTTGTGCGAACGCTGTTCGCCTAGTGCGCGGCTTCGGGACGGACGCGCAAGAACGCAGGGGAAGAACGGATGTTCGACGGTTGGTTGCTTAGCCTGATTATCTGGCTGCCGATCCTCGGCGGTGCCGCGGTGCTGGCCGTTGGCCAGCGCTCGGAGGCGGCGGTGCGGGAGCTGGCCACCGGCGTGGCCGGGCTGACGTTCCTGTTCAGCCTGGTGCTCTGGTTCGCCTTCGAGCCGGGGGGCGGCATGCAGTTCGTCGAGAAGCGCGACTGGGTGCCCACCTTCGACATCCACTACCACCTGGGCGTGGACGGCATCTCGATGCCACTGGTGGTACTCACCGCCTTCGCCACTCTGCTGGTGGTCGTCGCCGGGCGCAGCGGGATCAGCTATCGGCCGGCGCAGTACATGGGTGCCTTCCTGATCATGGAGGGGGTGATGATCGGCGTCTTCGCGGCGCTGGACGCCATCCTCTTCTACGTCTTCTGGGAGGCCATGCTGGTGCCGATGTTCCTGCTCATCGGCATCTGGGGCGGCGCCAACCGCATCTACGCCACCATCAAGTTCTTCCTCTACACCTTCCTCGGCTCGGTGCTGATGCTCATCGCCTTCCTCTACCTGCGCTGGGAGGCGGGGAGCTTTGGCGTGCTCGATTTCCACGGGCTGGGCATCGGGCTCGAGGCGCAGATCCTGATCTTCCTGGCGCTGCTGGCGGCTTTCGCGGTCAAGGTGCCGATGTGGCCGGTGCACACCTGGCTGCCCGATGCGCACACCGAGGCGCCCACCGGCGGCTCGGTCATCCTGGCGGCGATCACCCTGAAGATGGGCGCCTACGGCTTCCTGCGCTTCGCCCTGCCCATCGCCCCGGAGGCGAGCCAGGAGCTGGCCTGGCTGGTGATCGCCATGTCGCTGATCGCCATCGTCTACATCGGCCTGGTGGCGATGGTTCAGGAGGACATGAAGCGGCTGATCGCCTACTCGTCGATCGCCCACATGGGCTTCGCCACTCTGGGGTTCTTCGTCATCTTCCAGGCCGGTCTCGGTGCCGAGGCCGGGGACGGCGCCCTGATGGCCATGACCGGCGGCTACGTCCAGCTGATCTCCCACGGGTTCATCTCAGCGGCGCTGTTCCTGTGCGTCGGCGTGCTCTACGACCGGATGCACACCCGAAACATCGCCGACTACGGCGGGGTCATCAACCGCATGCCGATCTTCGGCGCGCTGTTCGTGGTCTTTGCCATGGCCAACGCCGGTCTGCCGGGAACCTCCGGGTTTGTCGGCGAGTTCCTCGTCATCCTGGGCAGCTACCACGCCAGCTTCTGGTACGCCGCCATCGCCGGCCTGACCCTGATCGTGGGCGCGGCCTACTCGCTGTGGCTGGTCAAGCGCGTCGTCTTTGGGCCGGTGGCCAATGAGCGGGTGGCCGCCCTCAACGACGTGGACCGGCGCGAGTGCCTGCTCCTCGGGGTGCTGGCGGTGCTGGTGATCGGCGTCGGTGTCTATCCGCAGGCGCTGGTCGCCGTGGCGGAGCCGGCCCTGGTCGAGTTGTTGAACGACGTCTCTGCAGCGCTCCCGGCTGCCCGGTAAGGAAGGAGAGGCAATGAGCTTCGAGACGCCCGATTTCTCCCTGGCGCTGCCGGAAATCTGGTTGCTGGCGGCCACCTGTGGTGTCCTGGTGGTGGACCTCTTCTCCAGCGATACCCGGCGTAGCGCGACCTTCTATCTCACGCAGGGGGCGCTGCTGGTTACGGCAGTGCTGGCCCTCAGCACCCAGTGGGGCGTGAACGAGATCACCTTCTCGGGCCACTACGTGGCGGACTCGCTGGCGGCGGTGGTCAAGGCCTCGGTGGCGCTGCTCTCGATGCTGGCCCTGGCCTACACGCGGCCCTACCTGGGCGACCGTGGCCTGCTCCAGGGCGAGTTCTACCTGCTGGCCCTGTTCGCCAACCTGGGCATGCTGGTGGTCGCCTCCGGGGCCAGTCTGCTCAGCCTCTACCTCGGTCTGGAGTTGCTCTCGCTGGCCCTCTACGCCCTGGTGGCGTATCACCGGGACTCGCGCCGCGCGGCCGAGGCGGCCATGAAGTACTTCGTCCTCGGCTCGCTGGCCTCGGGCATCCTGCTCTACGGCATGTCGATGGTCTACGGGGCGACAGCCAGCCTGGAGCTTTCGGTGATCGCCGAGGTGGCCAGCCACCACTCGGATCCGCTGATGCTGCTCTTCGGCGTGGTCTTCCTGCTGGTGGGCGTGGCCTTCAAGCTCGGTGCCGCGCCGTTCCACGCCTGGGTGCCGGACGTCTATCAGGGGGCCCCCACGCCGGTGACCCTGTTCCTGAGCACGGCGCCGAAGGTGGCAGCGGTGGCGCTGTTCATGCGGCTGCTGGTTGATGGCCTGGGGCCGATGCACGAGCAGCTCGAGCCGATGCTGATGATCCTGGCCGTGGCCTCGCTGCTCGTCGGCAACCTGATCGCCATCGTGCAGACCAACTTCAAGCGCATGCTCGCCTACTCGGCCATCGCCCACGCCGGGTTCATCATGGTCGGGTTCACCACGGGCACCGACGCCGGTCACGCGGCGGCGCTGTTCTACACCATCGCCTACAGCATCATGGCCGCCGGGGCCTTCGGCATGATCACGGTGCTGGCGCGCTCCGGCTTCGAGGCCGAGGAGATCGCTGATCTGCGCGGGCTCAACGAGCGACACCCGGTCTACGCCGGCGTACTGCTGCTGGTGCTGGTGTCGATGACCGGCATCCCCGGGACGGTGGGCTTCTACGCCAAGTATCTGGTCCTGCAGGCGGCGGTGGAGGCGGGGCAGGTCCCGCTGGCGATCTTCGCCGTGGTGGCGGCCGTGGTCGGGGCCTTCTACTACCTGCGCGCGCTCAAGGTCGTCTACTTCGACCGCCCCGATCCCGACGCCGACCCCGAGGCCCTGCCGGCGCCGGGGGCCTCGTCGGCGATCCGCAGCCTGGTGGTGGTCAACGGCGTGGCGGTCCTGGTGCTGGGGATTTTCCCCGAGCGGCTGATCGCCCTGTGCCAGGCGGCCCTCGGGCTGTGACCACGTGGGCAGGGGGGGCGTAAAGACGGCTTGATGTTTGCATACGCCCGCCGTATAATTCGCCTCAACAGTTGCGGGGTGGAGCAGTCTGGTAGCTCGTCGGGCTCATAACCCGAAGGTCGCAGGTTCAAATCCTGCCCCCGCTACCAAACGAGGAAAAGGCGGCCGCTGGCCGCCTTTTTTGTGGGTGCCGGCGCGGCCACCAGGCGTCCGGGGCCGGGCGGCGGCGCGCTTTTTTGTGATCCTGCGCGTGTGTATAATCGCCGCTTGACGCCGCGAGGGTGGGTGGTCTCGCAGGCTCTTTGGATACGCCCGCCGTCGGTGCGCCGACGAGCGGACACGGGGGGAGGGCCTTGGGCCCTCTTTTTGTTTGTGGTGCCGGATGTCACAGATCCAGACGTTGCACTCGCTGCTTGAACCGACGGTGACCGGGCTTGGCTACGAACTGGTCGGGGTGGAGCTGACCGGGGCCAAGGGCAACCGGACCCTGCGGTTGTTCATCGACACGCCCGCGGGCATTCGCCTGGAGGATTGCGAGGCGGTGAGCCATCAGGTTAGCGGGTTGCTTGATGTCGAGGATCCGATCGAGGGGGCGTACCACCTGGAGGTCTCCTCGCCGGGGCTGGATCGGCCGATCTTTAAATCGGCGGACTACGATCGCTTCAGCGGTGAGCGCATCAAGCTGCGCCTGCTGGAGCTGCACGAGGGGCGTCGCCGGGTCAAGGGCGTCCTGCTGGGACTCGATGGTGAACACGTGCGGGTGCGCGATGTCGATGGGATCGAGCTGCGCATCCCCCTGGAGCTGATCGACCGGGCGCGGCTGGATCTGGAGCCGTGAAGGGCGTCGGCCGCAGCAGAACAGCGGAGTCGGAGGCATGAGTAGAGAAATCCTGTTGGTCGTGGAGGCCACCTCCAATGAGAAGGGCGTGGACCGGGAGGTGATCTTCGAGGCCATTGAAGCGGCCCTGGCCTCGGCCACGCGCAAGCGCCACCTGGAGGATATCGACGCCCGCGTCGCGGTCGACCGGCAGACCGGCGACTACGCCACCTATCGGCGCTGGGAGGTGGTCCCGGACGAGGAGTCCGTCGAGGAGCCGCAGCGCCAGATCAGTCTGGAGCGCGCCCGCGAGCGCGACGCCCAGGCCGAGGTCGGCGGCTACATCGAAGAGCCGATCGAGTCGGTGGATTTCGGCCGCATCGCCGCGCAGACCGCCAAGCAGGTCATCGTGCAGAAGGTGCGCGAGGCCGAGCGGGCGCAGATCGTTGACGCCTACAAGCACCGCATCGGCGAGCTGGTCAACGGCACGGTCAAGCGCATGGAGCGCGGCAGCGCCATCATCGACCTCGGTGAGAACACCGAGGCGCTGGTCTCCCGCGAGGATCTCATTCCCCGCGAGGCGGTCCGGCCCAACGACCGGATCCGCGGTTACCTGCGCGACGTTCGCTCCGAGCCGCGCGGGCCGCAGCTGTTCGTCAGCCGCACGGCGAGCGACTTCCTGGTGGAGCTGTTCAAGATCGAGGTGCCCGAGGTGGGCCAGGGGCTGATCGAGATCCTCGGCGCCGCCCGCGATCCGGGCATGCGCGCGAAGATCTCCGTGCGCGCCCTGGACCCGCGCATCGACCCGGTGGGGGCCTGCGTCGGCATGCGCGGTTCGCGGGTGCAGGCGGTCTCGAACGAACTCAGCGGCGAGCGCATCGACATCATCCCCTGGGATGAGAACCCGGCGCAGTTCGTCATCAACGCCCTGGCGCCGGCCGAGGTCGAGTCCATCGTGGTGGACGAGGAGCGCGGCGCCATGGACGTGGCGGTGGCCGAGGAGCAGCTCTCGCAGGCGATCGGCCGCGGCGGGCAGAACGTGCGCCTGGCCAGCGAGCTCACCGGCTGGGAGCTCAACGTGATGACCGCCGAGGAAGCCGAGGCGAAGAGCGAGCGCGAGGCCGGCGAACTGGTACAGCTGTTTGTCGAGCACCTGGATGTCGATGAAGACGTTGCCGGCGTGCTCGTCCAGGAAGGGTTCTCCAGCATCGAGGAGGTGGCGTATGTGCCCACCGCCGAGCTGCTGGAGATCGAGGAGTTCGACGAGGAGATCGTCGAGGCCCTGCGCAGTCGTGCCCGGGACGTGCTCCTGGCCCAGGCGATTGCCGAGGAGGCCAACGAGACCCAGCCCAGCGAGGAGCTGCTGGCCCTCGAGGGGATGGACAAGGAGACGGCCAAAGCGCTGGCCGCGCGCGGTATCGCCACGGTAGAGGATCTGGCCGATCAGTCCGTGGACGACCTTCTGGAGGTCGAGGGCATGGACGAGGATCGGGCCGGGCAGCTGATCATGAAGGCCCGCGAGCCGTGGTTCGCGGCCAGTGAGGGCGGCGAGCGCGCCGACTGAATCGAGGGGGACACGACGAGGTCTCTGAGTTGGGCCGCGTCCGGAGAGTGTTTTATGGCGGAAACGACGGTTAAAGATTTTGCGCAGACGGTAGGGATCCCGGTGGAGAGGCTCCAGGCACAGCTGGAGGCCGCGGGGCTCGGCCGGCGCGAGGACGATGCGGCGCTCTCGGCGGAGGACAAGGCGACGCTACTGGCCCACCTGCGTCAGGGTAGCGCTGAGCAGGAGGACGAGGGCGGAGGCTCCGGCGGATCCCCCAAGAAGATCACCCTCAAGCGGCGCAGCCACAGCCAGCTGAAGATGCCGGCCGGGCGTGATGCGGGCAGCCGCGGGCCGCGGCAGACGCGGACCGTGAATGTCGAGGTCCGCAAGCGGCGGACCTACGTCAAGCGCAGCGACATCGAGGCTGAAGAGAAGCGCAAGCAGGAAGAGGCCGAGGAGGCTGCCGCGCAGCTCGAGCGTGCCCTGGAGCAGGAAGAGGCTCAGCGCGAGGAGGACGCCGCCGAGGCCGAGCGGGCCGCTGAGCAGGCGACCACCGCCGCCGACGAGGCCGCTGCCGCGCCGGAGCCGGCTGAGCAGGAGGGCGAGGACGCAGCCGCGGCCGAAGCGGCCGGCGCCGAAGAGCCGCAGGAGGCGGACGAAGAAGAGACGGCAGCCGACCAGACCGCCCGTGCTCAGGCCGAGGCGCTCAAGGAGAAGCCCAAGAGCCAGCAGGATGAGGCCAAGAAGCGCGAGGAGGAGCGCGAGCGCAAGCGTGCCGAGCTCGAGGCCAAGCGTGAGCGCGAGGCCGAGGAGCGCGCCCAGCGCAAGCAGGAGGCCAAGCCGAAAAAGAAGAAGAAAGACGACGCGCCCGGCGGGGCGCGCGGTGCCGGGGCCCGGCGCGGCGGCAAGAAGCGCGGTGGCGGCACCGCAGCCAAGCAGCTGCAGCAGGAGTTTGAGCGCCCGACCGCGCCCGTGGTGCGCGAGGTGGAGATCCCCGAGACCATTACCGTGGCCGAACTCGCCGATCGGATGAGCGTCAAGGCCGCGGTGCTGATCAAGGAGATGATGAAACAGGGCGTGATGGCCACCATCAACCAGGCCATCGACCAGGAGACCGCGGCGATCCTCGTCGAGGAGATGGGCCACAAGGCCAAGCTCGAGCGCGAAGAGGATGTCGAGGAGGAGCTGCTGCGCCAGGGCGAGCAGCCCGAGGGCGAGGAGGTCGGTCGGGCCCCGGTGGTCACCGTCATGGGCCACGTGGACCACGGCAAGACCTCGCTGCTCGACTACATCCGCCGGGCCAAGGTCGCCTCCGGTGAGGCCGGTGGCATCACCCAGCACATCGGCGCCTATCGCGTCGAGGGCGAGAACGGCAGCGCCACGTTCCTCGACACCCCGGGTCACCAGGCGTTCACCGCCATGCGTGCCCGCGGCGCGCAGATGACGGACATCGTCGTGCTGGTGGTGGCCGCCGATGACGGGGTCATGCCGCAGACCAAGGAGGCCGTCGAGCACGCCCGGGCCGCCGAGGTGCCGATCGTCGTGGCGGTCAACAAGATGGACAAGGAGGACGCGGACCCGAACCGCGTCAAGCAGGAGCTGGCGCAGATGGAGGTCATCCCGGAGGACTGGGGTGGCGACGTCCAGTTCGTCCACGTCTCGGCGATGACCGGCGACGGTGTCGATGAACTCATCGAGGCCATCGTGCTGCAGGCCGAACTCCTGGAACTCAAGGCGGTCAAGGACTGCCCGGCCCGGGGCGTGGTGCTCGAGTCCAGCCTGGACAAGGGCCGTGGCCCGGTGGCCACCGTGCTGGTGCAAAACGGCTACCTGCATCGTGGCGATACGGTCATCTCCGGCACCGAGTTCGGACGGGTGCGTGCGCTGGTCGACGAGCACGGCAAGCGCGTGAACGAGGCCGGCCCGTCTACCCCGGTGGAGGTGCTGGGCCTGTCCGGGCTGCCGGATGCCGGCGACGACTTCATGGTGGTCGAGGACGAGCGCAAGGCCCGCGAGGTCGCCGAGAGCCGCACCGAGCGCCAGCGCGAGAAGCGCCTGGCGCAGCAGCAGGCCGCTCGGATGGAGAACCTCTTCTCGCAGATGAAGGAGGACGAGGTCTCCACCATCAACCTGCTGGTCAAGGCGGATGTCCACGGCTCCGCCGAGGCGCTGCGCCAGTCGCTGGAGGACCTCTCCCACGAGGAAGTTCGGGTGCGTGTGGTCTCCTCCGGGGTCGGTGCGATCACCGAGTCGGACGTCAATCTGGCGCTGGCCTCCGAGGCCATCCTCATCGGCTTCAACGTCCGCGCCGACGCCGCGGCCAAGCGCATGGTCCAGGAGAACGGCGTCGACCTGCACTACTACAGCGTCATCTACGACGCCATCGAGCAGGTCAAGAACGCCATCTCGGGCATGCTCGAGCCCTCGCTTGAGGAGCACATCCTTGGTACCGCGGAGGTCCGCGAGGTGTTCCGCTCCTCGAAGCTTGGCCAGGTCGCTGGTTGCCTGGTGGTCGACGGGGTGGTCCGCCGCCGCAACCCGATCCGGGTCCTGCGCGACAGCGTGGTGATCTTCGAGGGTGAGCTGGAGTCGCTGCGGCGGTTCAAGGACGACGTCAACGAAGTGCGTGCCGGCACCGAGTGCGGTATCGGCGTGAAGAACTACAACGACGTCCGCGCCGGCGACCAGATCGAGTGCTACGAGCGGGTCGAGGTGCAGCGGAGCCTGTAAGACGACGATGGCCAAGGACTATCCGCGCAGCCGGCGGATCGCCGAGCAGCTCCGGCGCGAGCTGGCCGAAGTGATTCGCGACGACGTCGACGACCCGCGCGTCGGGTCGGTGACCATCTCGGAGGTGCAGGTCAGCCGCGATCTGGCCCACGCCACCGTCTACGTCACCGTCCTCGGCGCCGAGGCGGCCGAGGCGCAGGCGGGGATCGATGTCCTCAACAAGGCCCACGGCTTCCTGCGCAGTCAGGTGGCCCGGCGCATCCGGGCCAAGCGCACGCCCAGCCTGCGCTTCCTGCACGATAGCGCCTTCGATCGCGGTGCGCGGTTGAGTGCCCTCATCGACGAGGTGGCCCCGCCGCCGGCGGACGAAGAACCGAGCAAGGAGTAGAAGGCGAATGGCGAAAAGGCGGGGTGGGCGCAACGTCACCGGCGTGCTGTTGTTGGACAAGCCGGCGGGCGTGACCTCCAACAAGGCCCTGCAACAGGTCAAGCGGCTCTTCGGGGCGCGCAAGGCCGGCCACACGGGCAGTCTCGACCCGCTGGCCACCGGGCTGCTGCCGATTTGCTTCGGCGACGCCACGAAGGTCTCCGGGTTCCTGCTCGATGCCGACAAGCGCTACGTGGTCACCTGCAAGCTGGGGATGGCGACCGACACCGGTGATGCCGAGGGGACCGAGCGCGACCGGGCCGAGGTCCCGGCGCTGGATGAGGCCAGCGTGGAAGCGGCGCTGGACGGCTTCCGCGGGCCCATCGAGCAGCTGCCGCCGATGTACTCGGCCATCAAACACCAAGGGCAGCGGCTCTACGACCTGGCCCGACAGGGCGTAGAGGTCGAGCGGGAGCGGCGGCAGGTGGAGATCTACGACCTGCAGCTGCTCGCCCTGCGCGATGACGAACTGGAACTTTCGGTGCACTGCTCCAAGGGCACCTACATCCGCACACTGGCCGAGGACGTCGCCGAGGCGCTCGGCACCGTCGGCCACGTCTGTGCGCTGCGTCGCCTGGGTCTGGGGCCCTACCAGGACCCGGCGATGTGGACCGAGGAGATGCTCGCCGCGCGCGCCGAGCAGGGGCGGGAGGCGCTGGACGCCACCCTGCTGCCCATGGACTCGGCGCTGCAGCAGTACACCGGGGTGGAGCTGGCGGATGATCTCGCCTACTTCGTGGTCCAGGGGCAGCCGGTCTTCGTGCCCAAGGCGCCGAGTGAGGGCTGGCTGCGGCTCTATGACCGCGCCGGCAATTTCCTCGGTATGGGCCAGGCCCTCGACGACGGCCGGATCGGGCCCAAGCGCCTGGTGGCACGCCGCTAGACGCGGCGCCCCGCCGCCCGGGCGGTGCATTCTTGTTCCCTCGCCCCTGCGAGGGATACACTAACGGCCTTTATTGGCAGGCCGAATTCGAGCGTATAGGTCAGGAGTCGTACATGTCGCTGAATGCTGAGCAAAAATCGGAGATTGTCGAGCAGTTCCGGCGTTCTCCTTCGGACACCGGTTCGCCCGAGGTGCAGGTAGCCCTGCTCTCGGCGCGGATCAAGCACCTCACCGAGCACTTCGCGGAGCACAAGCAGGATCATCACTCCCGCCAGGGGCTTTTGAAGCTGGTCAGCCAGCGCCGCAAGCTGCTCGATTACCTCAAGCGCAAGGATCGGAGCCGCTACCAGGACGTCATCGAGCGTCTCGGCATTCGCAAGTAAGCGCAAGGGGTAAAGAACGATGAGCGAGAGCCAGCTATCCCTGACCCCGGTCAAGCGCAGCTTCCAGTTCGGTCAGCATCAGGTGACTCTGGAGACCGGGGGTGTGGCCCGTCAGGCCGACGGTGCCGTCCTGGTGGACATGGCGGACACGGTGGTCCTGGTCACCGTGGTCGGTAAGAAGGACCCCTCCGCGGCGCGTGACTTCCTTCCGCTGACGGTCAACTATCAGGAGCGCACCTACGCGGCGGGACGGATCCCGGGCGGCTTCTTCAAGCGCGAGGGCCGTCCCTCCGAGAAGGAGACCCTGACCTGCCGCCTGATCGACCGGCCGATCCGGCCCCTGTTCCCCGAGGGATTCCGCCAGGAGGTGCAGGTCATCGCCACGGTGCTCTCGCTCAACGACGAGGTCGACGCCGACGTGCCGGCGATGATCGGCACCTCGGCCGCGTTGGCGCTCTCCGGGATCCCCTTCGAGGGGCCCATCGGCGCCTGCCGGGTCGGGTACCTCGATGGCGAGTTCGTACTCAACCCGACCTTCAGCCAGACGGCCGAGTCGGACCTGGACCTGGTGGTCGCCGGTACCCGCGACGCCGTGCTCATGGTCGAGTCCGAGGCCAACCTGCTGCCCGAGAGCACCATGCTCGACGCCGTGCTCTACGGTCACGAGCAGATGCAGGTGGCCATCGACACCATCAACGACCTGGCCGCCGAGGCCGGCAAGCCGCGCTGGGACTGGCAGCCGCCGGAGAAGAACGAGACGCTGGACTCCGCCGTGGCCGACCTGGTCGCTTCCGATCTCGAGGCCGCCTACCAGGTCGCCGACAAGCAGGAGCGCAGCGAGCGGGTTGGCGCCCTGCGCGAGAAGGTGCTCGAGGAGCTGGTCGACGAGGAGACGGAAGGGCGCAGCGCCGGGGAGGTCGGTGAGGCGTTCAAGAGCCTGGAGAAGAAGATCGTGCGCGGCCGCATCCTCGCCGGAAACCCGCGCATCGACGGCCGCGACAACCACACCGTGCGGCCGCTGAACATCCAGGCCGGCGTGCTGCCGCGCACCCACGGCTCGGCGATCTTCACCCGCGGCGAGACCCAGGCGATCGTGGTCACGACCCTCGGTACCGGCCGCGACGCGCAGGTGATCGACGCCCTGGAGGGCGAGCGCCGCGAGCCCTTCATGCTGCACTACAACTTCCCGCCCTACTGCGTGGGCGAGACGGGTTTCATCGGCTCGCCCAAGCGCCGTGAGATCGGCCACGGCAAGCTGGCCAAGCGCGGCGTCGAGGCGGTGATGCCCTCGGATGAGGAGTTCCCCTACGTCATCCGCGTCGTCTCCGAGGTCACCGAGTCCAACGGCTCCTCGTCGATGGCCACGGTCTGTGGCACGAGCCTGTCGCTGATGGACGCCGGTGTGCCGCTCAAGGCGCAGGTAGCCGGCATCGCCATGGGCCTGATCAAGGAGGGCGACGACTTCGCCGTCCTGACCGACATCCTCGGTGACGAGGATCACCTCGGGGATATGGACTTCAAGGTCGCCGGCAGCGAGGATGGTGTCACCGCGCTGCAGATGGACATCAAGATCGACGGCATCACCCGGGAAATCATGGAGCGGGCCCTGGAGCAGGCGCGCTCGGGTCGGCTGCACATCCTAGAGCAGATGAACCAGGTCATCGCTCACCCGCGTGAGCAGATGTCCGAGTACGCCCCGCGTCTGCTGACCATGAAGATCGATCCGGAGCGCATCCGTGACGTCATCGGCAAGGGCGGCGCCACGATCCGCGGGCTGACCGAGGAGACGGGCACCAACATCGACATCAGCGACGAAGGCGTGGTGACCATCGCCTCTGCCGACAAGGCGGCGGCCGAGGAGGCCAAGAAGCGCATCGAGCTGCTGACCGCCGACGTCGAGGTGGGTCGGATCTACGAGGGCAAGGTCGCCAAGCTGATGGACTTCGGCGCCTTCGTGAATATCCTCCCTGGTCGTGATGGCCTGGTGCACATCTCGCAGATCTCCAACAACCGGGTCGAGAACGTCGCCGACGAGCTCTCCGAGGGCGACTCGGTTCGGGTCAAGGTGCTCGAGGTCGATCGCCAGGGCCGGATCCGGCTGTCGATGAAGGCGGTCGAGGAGGGCTGACCTCCCGACGGCCACTGCAGCAGCGTGGCGCCGGCTTGCGGCCGGCGCCACGGCGGCTACCCTGAACCAGGGGGCCAGCGAGTGTCGGGGGGCTGCAGTGGTCGAGGCCAGGCCCAGGGATGGCGAGCACGCCGCGCTGCTCGTCGTCGACGTCCAGCCGGACTTCATGCCCGGCGGCGCACTACCCACCCAGGACGGGGATCAGATCGTCGATCCCATTGCCCGGTTGCTTGAGCAGGGCGGCACCCGCTACGTGGTGGCCACCCAGGACTGGCACCCACCGGGGCACATCTCCTTCGCATCCAGTCATGCCGGATGCTCCCCCTTTGAGGTGATGGAACTGCACGGCGTTGAGCAGGTGCTCTGGCCGGATCACTGCGTCCAGGATACCCCGGGGGCGGCGCTGCATTCCGGCATCCCGTGGCGGCACGCCGATTTGATCCTGCGTAAGGCCACCGACCCCTGGGTGGATTCCTATAGCGCTTTTCGGGAGAACTTCGCACCTGGCGGCTGGCGCCCGTCCACCGGCCTGGCGGGCTATCTGGGCGAGCTTGGCGTCGAGCAGCTCTACGTCTGCGGCCTGGCGCGGGACTACTGCGCGCTGTGGAGCGCGGAGGACGGGGCCCGGGCCGGTTTCCGGGTGCACTTCCTGTGGGATTTGACTCGGCCGGTGGATGCCAGCAACGACGCCTCGGTGCGCCGGACCCTGCAGGCTGCCGGGGTGGAGATCGTCACCGGGACGCCTTAGGCCGTTAGGCGAAGAAGCCATGCAGGTGCCAGGCGTAGGGCGGGCGCCGGTCGCGAAAGATCCATAGACGGCTGCCAGCGGGTGTGCGGGCCACGTAGTAGTCCCGGGCGATGTCGTCCCCATCCCACCAGCCGCCCTCGATCCGTTCCGGACCGGTCTCCAGGTGCAGGGGGCCGCCCCAGTGGGGGCCGTGGCCGCCGTCGCGCAGGCGCTGCGGGCGGGGCAGCAGCCAGACCGGCCGCTGTGGCGTGACCGCGGTCGGCTCCCCGGGATGCTCCAGCGGCAGGCGACGCCACGCCCGCTCCGGCCGGGGATCGGGGTAGGTGGCCAGGCGGTGCACGGCGTCCGCCCCGAGACGGGCGATGAGCCGCTCGCCGAGGGTGCGGATGGCATCACCGCTGGTACCGGGGTCCTCGAAGAGCTGGCCGCTGTTGCCGTGGTAGGGCAGCAGCTGATCCGCCTCCAGGCGCACCGCCACCGCCACGTCAGGCAGCGTCTGGCGCTCCAGCCGGTGGCGGGCGATGTGCGTCATGTGCTCGAGATCCCGGGTCGGGCGCAGGAAACCCAGGGTCAGAACGGTCTCGGGGGTATCGGGATGCTCCAGGACCACGGCGGCCTGCTGGATCCCGGCATCGAGCCCGCGCAACACCCCCACCAGGGCGCGCAGCAAGCGCTGCAAGGCGAAGTCGGTGGCACGCGTGGCTGCCGTCGGGGCGGGCAGCTCCAGGCGGCCACGGTAGCGCTGCGGCGGCGGAATGCAGTGTCGGGGCTCGGGGCGTTCGCCCACCGCCTGCTCCAGTCGGCGGACCGGGGCCGTTCCCACGCGCCGACGCAGCCCGCTGCGGGGCATGCGCAGGCAGTCACCCAGCCGGCTCAGTCCCAGGGCCTCCAGGGCCGCCTGCTGGGCCGAGGTGGGGTCGAGGAGCTGGCACGGCAGGGGCATCAGCGCGCGGCGCAGCGCCGGCCCTTCGGTCACCTGGACGCCCGGACAGCCCCGGGCCAGTAGGCGGGCGCCCTGAGGGGTGGGGGCCGTGGCCAGGGCCACCGGGCCGTGGCCGAGTTCGGTCAGGGCTTCGTGGGCGCGGCGCTGGATCTCGGCCAGTCCGCCGAACAGCCGCCGGCTGCCGCCAACCTCAAGGAAGACGGTGTCCGGGGGCTCGAGGCTTGCCTGATGGGTGAGCTCCAAGCCCCACAGGGCGATCTGCTCGAGGTCGTCGCCCGCCGGGGCCGGGCCGGCCCCGGCGGTGGGCGCGGGCAGATGGATGGCGAGCCACAGCGGGCCGGTGTGCGGCTCCGGCATGCTCGGGCGGGGCGTGACGCGCTAGAGGGGCAGGCGCAGCTGCCCGGCGCTGGCCCGCGAGCGGGGGGTCTGGCGCCGCGCCCGCCCTGCAGCGGCAGCCACGGCCGGGCGGGGACGGTCGGGGGCCTCTTCCTGGGCGCCTGCCTCGGCCGTTCTGCCGATGTGCTCGGCACAGGGGCTCGGATAGCGGGTGGCCCTGGGGGCGGCCGCGCCGGTGCCCGGGGGTGCCGACGCCCCGGGATGGAGCCGCAGCCGGCGTGGCCGGGCGCCCCGGCACTTGAGCAGGTCGACGCCGAGCGCGGCGTCCGTCTCCATCTCCGCTTCCGGCTGCAGGGCCAGGCGGATGGCCGCCGTGGAGGCCTGGTGCCGTGCATCGTGTGGGCGAAACAGTGCCGCCCAGCTGCCGCCGGTCTCGGCGGCCAGTTGCAGGCGGCGCAGGGCGGTCCGGTCTGCCTGACGGGGCCAGCCGACCACGGCGCCGCAGGTTCCGCTGCGCAGCGCCTGCTCCATGGCCCAGAGGTGGTCCTCGTGGGCCCGGGGATGGATGAGCAGGACCCGCGAGAGATCCACGCCCGCATGGGCCAGCCCCGGGGCATAGGGGATGTACGGGGGGGCGACCAGGGCCAGCCACTGCCGGCGCCGGCTCAGCGCCGCCAGGCTGGGCAGGATCAGCTGCATCTCGCCGATGGCTGGTTGCTCGTGGAAGATCTCGGTGACGGTGCCCAGCGGCCAGCCACCATCAGGCAGAGCGGCATCCAGTTCCGGATACCCGGTACCCAGGGCAGGTTGCCGGGCGGTCTCGGACCGGCGCCCGGGGCGCCAGATGCGCGGATCGTTCAGCAGCGGTTGCAGGGCAGCTTCGCTCACGGTTGTGCCTCCTCAGTCGGACGCCGGCTTGCCTTCCGGCCCGCGCGGGTCGAGTGGACTTCGCAGTACGCCCACACCGATGCCCTCAAGCACCACATCCTGGCCATCCGCCGCCACCTCGATGACCGGGTAATCCGGATGGGCCGGGATCAGCCGCAGCAGGCCCTGGCGACGCTCCAGGAACTTGACGGTGACCTCGTCGTGGAGACGGGCCACCACGATCTGCCCATCCCGCGCCTCGGTGTCCCGGCGCACGGCGAGCAGGTCGCCGTCGAGGATGCCGGCATCGCGCATGCTCTCGCCGCGCACACGCAGCAGATAGTCGGCCGGGGGCGAGAACAGGGCGGCATCCACCTGGCAGTGGCGCTCGATGCTCTCCTCGGCGAGCAGCGGGCTGCCGGCGGCGACCCGGCCAACCACCGGCAGCCCGGCGGCCTCCGGCTCCTCGGCGGTCGGCGAGGGCTCGGGGGCGAAGGCGTCGGTCAGCCGGATGCCCCGCGAGGCGCCGCGGCGCATCTCAATGGCACCCTTGCGCGCGAGGGCACGCAGGTGGGATTCAGCGGCGTTGGGGGAGCGGAAGCCGAGGCTCTCGCAGATCTCGGCCCGCGTGGGGGGGTACCCCCGCTCGGCCACGGAACGGCGGATGAGCTCAAGGATCTCGCGTTGACGGGCTGTAAGGGTATCCATGGGTAGCACTATATACAGGACTGGCCTTATGTACAACCCATTCGGCGCGTCGCCGTGGTGCGGGGGTCGAAGGCGCCGCGTACAGGGGTGGTCCCTTGCCACAGCCCCGCTGCCGTCTGACACTCTCTCTGCTGAGCCCTCAACCCAGAACCCTGACCCCCGAGGCCCATGGTCCAATCCGCCCTAGCCGACATCGACGACGTCACCACCCTGGAGCCGGCGGCCTGGCTGCACCGCCTGCCGGTGTCGCTCAGTGACGCCGACCGCGAGCTCCTCGAGCGCGCCTGGGCCCGGGCCCAGGCCGGCTACGGGGAGGGGCTGCGCGACTCCGGCGAGCCGTACTTCGCCCACGCCGTCTACACCGCGACCATCCTCGCCGAGCTGGGTCTGGATGCCCCGACCCTGGCAGCGGCGCTGATCCACGATCTGCCCGGGTTGCAGGAGGGCGCCCTCGACGGTCTGCGCAAGCACCTGGGTCGGGATATCGCCGAACTCGCCCAGGGCGTGTGCCGCATGCACGGCATCGGGCGCTTCCGCGACGCCGCCGAACTCGAGGCGGCCGTTCAGGGCGAGCGGGTGGAGGGACTGCGCAAGATGTTGCTGGCCATGGCCCGCGACGTCCGCGTGGTCTTCATCGCCCTGGCCGAGCGGCTCCACGATCTGCGCAGCTGCCGCGGACTCGCCGACGAGGCGCGTCTGCGCCTGGCCCGGGAGACGCGAGATATCTATGCGCCCCTGGCCAACCGGCTGGGGATCTGGCAGCTCAAGTGGGAGCTCGAGGATCTGGCCTTCCGCCACCTGGAGCCGGAGGCCTATATGGACCTGGCCAAGCGTCTGGCCGAGCGCCGGCGCGATCGCGAGGCCTACATCGAGCAGGTGTGCAGCCAGCTGCAGGCGGCCATGGACGAGGCGGGGCTGAAGGCCGAGGTCTACGGAAGGCCCAAGCACATTTTCAGTATCTACCGAAAGATGCAGCGCAAAGGGCTGCGCTTCGATGACCTCTACGACCTGCGCGCCGTGCGCATCCTGGTCGATGACGAGCGCACCTGCTACGCCGCCCTGGGGATCGTCCACGGCCTGTGGACGCCGATCCCGCGGGAGTTCGACGACTACATCGCCACCCCCAAGGAGAACAACTACCGCTCCCTGCACACCGCCGTGGCCGGGCCCGAGGGCAAGGCGGTGGAGGTGCAGATCCGCACCCACGAGATGCACGCCGAGGCGGAGCTGGGGATCGCCGCCCACTGGCGCTACAAGGAGGGCGGTCAGCAGGACGCCGAGTTCGAGGAGAAGATCGCCTGGCTGCGCCAGCTGCTCGAGTGGGGGCGTGAGGACGACGACGAGGAGGGCGATTTTGTCGACCGGGTCCGCGCCGAGGTCTTCGCCGACCGGGTCTACGCCCTGACCCCGGGGGGTGATGTGATCGACCTGCCGCGCGGGGCAACGGCGCTCGATTTCGCCTATCACATCCACACCGGCCTCGGGCATCGTTGCCGCGGGGCGAAGATCAACAACCGGATCGTGCCGCTGACCCGGCCGCTGGAGAACGGCGACCGGGTCGAGATCCTCACCAGCCGCGAGGAGCGGCCCAGCCGCGACTGGATCAATCCGGAACTCGGCTATCTCTACACCAACCGGGCCCGCACCAAGGTGCGGACCTGGTTCCGCCAGCGCGAGCACGACAAGAACGTCGCCGCCGGGCGCCAGGCCCTGGACAAGGAGCTGCGCCGGCTGGGCCTGGAGGATGTGGGGACCGACGAGGTGGTCCGGCGCAGCCGCTACAGCCGGGCGGACCTCTTCCTCGCCGCCCTGGGCCGGGGGGAGGTGACGCCGGGGCAGATCGCCGCGCTGCTGCGCGACCGCCTGTTGCCCCAGCAGCCGGCGCCCGCTCCGGCACCCGAACGTGCCCGCACCGCCGAGAAGCCGGGCGGCGACGATGACATCACCGTGGAGGGGGTGGGCAACCTGCTCACCCGCATGGCCCGCTGCTGCACCCCGGCCCCCGGGGATGCGATTGTCGGCTTCATCACCCGGGGCTCGGGGGTGACGGTCCACCGTCAGGACTGCCGCAACGTGGAGCAGCTGCGCGAGCGCGAGCCGGAGCGTCTGCTCGACGTCAACTGGCGGACCGAGCCGGCCGGCCGCTATCCGGTGCGCATCCACGTGCGCACCAGCGTGCTCGACGGGCCGCTGAGCGAGGTCACCCGCCTCTGTGGCCACGAAGGGGTGCGCCTGGACGGGGTGCAGACCCACGCCGAGCCGGCAGACGCCTACCGCATCGACATCGACGTGCAGGTCAGCGACGTCCAGCAGCTCTCGCGGCTGATGGCCAAGCTGGCGGCCAGCGAGCGCGTGGAGCGCGTGTGGCGCGGTACATAACGGGGCGCTAATATTACACGGGCCATCGAAAGGCCCTGCCAGGAGTCACCATGCGCCCCGCTTATCAGATCCTCTTCGCCACCCTGCTGATCGCCGGGGTGGCCTCCGGCGGTTATTGGCTGACCCGGGGTGAGCCAGCCCCGGCGGGGGGTCCCCCGTCGGGGCGCGAGGTAGTGGTCGAGGCCGCCGATGCCGAACGGACGACGATCCGCGATACCTTCCGCGCCACCGGCACCACCCGTGCCCGCGAGGCCGTGGACGTGGTCACCGAGGCGGCGGGCCGCATCACCGCCATCGGCTTCACCGAGGGGACGGCGGTGGAGGCCGGGCAGCTGCTGCTCGAACTCGACGCCGAGCGCGAACGGGCAGTGCTGGAGGAGGCCCGGGCCGAGTTGCAGGACCTGCAGGCGCAGCTGCGCCGCACGAGGGCCCTGCGCGAGAGCGGGGATGCCACCGAGCAGGACCTGGACACCCTGGTGGCCAGTGTGGCCGTGGCCGGGGCCCGCGTCCGCGTGGCCGAGGCGCAGCTGCGCGAGCGCCGCATCCACGCCCCGTTCGCCGGGGTGACCGGCATGCGCCAGATCAGCCCGGGTGCCTACGTCGATCCGCAGACCGTGATCACCACCCTCGATGACACCGAGACCCTGCGGGTCGGCTTCACCGTCCCCGAGCGGCTGCTCGGGCAGCTTGCGCCCGGGCTGCCGGTGACCGCCACCAGCGCCGGCTTCGCCGATCGCACCTTCTCCGGGGAGCTGCGCCGGATCGACAGCCGTGTCGACCCGGTCACCCGCACCCTGCGCCTGGAGTCGGAGATCGACAACCCGGATGGCCGGCTCAAGCCGGGCATGTTCCTGCAGGTGGAGTTGGAGCTCGACCAGCGCGAGTCCATCGTCATCCCCGAGGAGGCGCTGATCCTCGAGGGCCGGGCGCGTTACGTCTACCGCCTCGACGATGGCGTGGCCCACCGGGTGGCGGTGCAGACCGGCCAGCGCCGCGACGGCTGGGTGGAGATCGTCGCCGGCCTGCAGGCCGCTGACCGGGTGGTGGCCCTCGGCCACCAGCGTCTGAGCGACGGCGCCCGGGTGCGGGTGCGCAACCCGTCGGCCGACGCCGCAGCAACCGGTGACGGCCTGGCCGAGGCCGCCCGTTGATCCTCTCCGACATCGCGATCCGCCGCCCCGTGCTGGCCACCGTGGCCAGCGTGCTGATCGTCGTCCTCGGCATCGCCTCCCTCAACCAGTTGCCGGTGCGCGAGTACCCGGATATCGACCCGCCGGTGGTCTCCATCGAGACCCGCTACACCGGTGCCGCTCCGGCGGTGATCGATACCGAGATCACCGAGGTGATCGAATCGGCGGTGAGCAGTGTCGACGGCATCCGCTCGATGACCTCGGAGAGCCGCGATGGGCGCGGCGAGACCGACATCGAGTTCGAGGTAGGCCGGGATATCGACGCCGCCGCCAACGATGTGCGCGATGCCATCGGACGGATCCTCGACGACCTGCCCGCGGATGCCGACCCCCCGGTGGTGGCCAAGACCGAGGCCGATGCCCGGCCGATGATGTGGCTGTCGCTGAGCAGCAGTCGCATGAGCCCCGAGGAGATGACCGACTACGCCGACCGCCACCTGGTGGATCGGCTCTCGGTGCTCGACGGCGTGGCGCGGGTGCGCATCGGCGGCGAGCGGCGCTACGCCATGCGTATCTGGCTCGACAGCGAGGCCCTGGCGGCCCGCGCCCTGACCGTCGAGGACGTGGAGAACGCCCTGCGCCGGGAGAACATCGAGCTGCCGGCCGGCGAGATCGAGTCGGTGGCCCGGCAGCTGACCGTGCGCACCGACACCCGGCTGCGCGATCGCGACGACTTCGCCCGCCTGGTCATCGAGCGCCGCGGCGACGAGCTGATCCGCCTGGGCGAGGTGGCCCGGGTCGAGCGCGGGGTGGAGGATGACGACACCGCCGTGCGCCTGGACGGCGAGACCGCGGTGGGACTGGGGATCATCCGCCAGTCCCGGGCCAACACCATCGCCGTCGCCGACGCCGTGCTCGCCGAGATGGCCCGACTTGAGGATCAGCTGCCCGCCGACCTGCGCCTGGTGGTCGGCTACGACGAGTCGCAGTTCGTGCGCCAGTCGATCCGCGAGGTGGTGCGCACCCTGCTGATCGCCGTCGGATTGGTGGTGCTGACCATCTTCGTCTTCCTGCGCAGCCTGCGCGCCACCCTGATCCCCTCGGTGACCATCCCGGTGGCGGTGATCGGCGCGTTCATCGTCATGGGGCCGCTTGGCTTCTCGCTCAACGTCCTGACGCTGCTGGCGCTGATCCTGGCCATCGGCCTGGTGGTCGATGACGCCATCGTGGTCCTGGAGAACATCCAGCGGCGTATCGACGAGGGCGAGCCACCGCTGCTGGCCGCCTACCGCGGCGTGCGCCAGGTGGGCTTTGCGGTGATCGCCACCACCATCTCCCTGGTGGCGGTCTTCGTGCCCATCGCCTTCATGGAGGGCAACGTCGGACGCCTGTTCACCGAGTTCGGGTTGGTGCTGGCGGCGGCGGTGGTCTTCTCGAGCTTCGTCGCCCTGACCCTGACCGGCATGCTCTGCTCCAAGTGGCTGCGCCCCCGGCCCGAGCAGCCGGGGCGGCTGCAGGCGCTCGGTGAACGCCTGTTCACCGGCCTGACCGATGGCTATCGCCGTGCGCTGGGCGGGGCGCTGCAGGCGCCCATCGCCGTGCTCGGCGTCGGGGTGGCCGCCGCCATCGGCGCCTATGCGCTCTATCAGGCGCTGCCCCAGGAGCTGACCCCCACCGAGGATCGCGGCGTGTTCATCGTCCCGGCGAGCGCGCCGGAGGGCAGTACCGCGGCGCATACCGATGCCGGCGTGCGCGAGCTGGAGGCGATCCTCCGGCCCCTGCGCGAGGAGACCGGTGAGGCCCGCCGGGTGCTGAGCATCCTCGGCTTCGGCGGGCGTGCCAATAGCGCGTTCATCATTGTTGGCCTGGAGGACTGGGGCGAGCGTTCGCGCAGTCAGCAGCAGATCGTCGCCGAGACCATGCCGCGGCTGATGGGGGTCCCCGGTGTGCGCGCCTTCGCCGTGAACCCACCGGGGCTGGGCCAGAGCGGATTCCAGCAGCCGGTGCAGTTCGTCATCGGGGGTGCCGACTACGACGAGGTGGCCGACTGGGCCGAGCGCATCCTGGCCCGGGCGCAGGACGAGAACCCGCGCCTGCTCAACCTCGACAGCAGCTACGACGCCACACGCCCGCAGCTCAATGTGCGCATCGACCGCGACCGGGCCGCCGATCTGGGGGTCAGTGCCGAGGCGCTGGGGCGCACCGTGCAGACCCTGCTCGCCTCGCGCACGGTGACCGCCTACCTCGACCGTGGGCGCGAGTACGACGTCATGCTCCAGGCCGAGCCGGCGGATCGGCGCAGCCCGGCGGATCTCGACCGGCTCCATGTGCGCAGTCTCAACGACGGGGCGCTGATCCCCCTCTCGGCGCTGGTCAGCCTGGAGGAGGAGGGCGCACCACCGGTGCTCAGCCGCGTCGACCGCCTGCCGGCGGTGACCCTGAGCGCGTCGCTGGCGCCGGGTTACGACCTGGGGGCGGCCCTGGCCTACCTGGAGCAGGTGGCCGCCGAGGAGCTGCCCGCCACGGCGCGGATCAGCTATCTGGGGCTCTCCGACGAGTTCAAGCGCGCCGGCGGGGCCGTCTTCCTCACCTTCGCCCTGGCCCTGCTCATCGTCTTCCTGGTCCTCTCGGCGCAGTTCGAGAGTTTCGTCCACCCGTTGATCATCATGACCGCCGTACCGCTGGCCATCACCGGCGCCCTGGGGGCTCTGCTGCTGACCGGTAGCAGCCTGAACATCTACAGCCAGATCGGCCTGATCCTGCTTATCGGTCTGATGACCAAGAACGGGATCCTGATCGTCGAGTTCGCCAATCAGCTGCGCGATCAGGGCTACAGCGTGCGCGAGGCCATTCACGCCGGCGCCACGCTGCGCTTTCGTCCGGTGCTGATGACCGCGGTCTCGACGGTCTTCGGCGCGGTGCCGCTGGTCCTGGCGCTGGGCGCCGGGGCCGAGAGCCGCGCCGCCATCGGCACCGTGATCATCGGCGGCATGGGGTTCGCCACCCTGTTGACGCTGTTCGTCATCCCCGTGCTATACGACCGGCTGGCGCGCTACACGACACCGGTCAACGTGGTCGGTGCCGAGCTGGAGCGCTTGGAACGGGACCACGGTGCGCCGCGGGCGAAGGCGTGAACTCAGGGAGGAGTGGACCATGACCGGAGCGAAGATCAGCCGCAGCCTGGCCCTGGCCCTGCTTCTGGCCGGGGGTGCGGCGGCCGCCGACGAGTCCTGCGCCTCGGCGCAGACCACCGCCGTGCACGAGGTGGCCGGTCAGGGCGCCGAGCGCCAGGCACCGGAGGAGACGATCCGGGTGCACGGCGTGGTGACCGGCGCCTTCCTGGGCGAGGATGGCCTCGACGGGTTCTTCATCCAGGGCACGGAGCCGGCCCCGGACGATAAGCCGGCGGGACTGTTTGTCTACGCCCCCGAGCTCACCTCTGATCAGCGCGCACTCATCGAGCCTGGCCGCGAGTTGCTGCTCACCGGTCGTGCCGGCGAGCACCGCGGGCGGCCGCAGCTCGAGTGGCTGGAGGCGGTCCGCGATTGCGGGGACGGGGAGCTCGTCCAGCACCCGGTGGCGTGGCCAGTGGCCGAGCCGCAACGCCTGGAGGGGGTGCTGGTGCGCATCCTCCCACCGATGGTGGTGACCGGCAACTACGAGCTACCCCGTCACGGCACCTTGAAACTGACCCCCGAGCGACGCGCCTTCCGCCCCACCAACTTCCTGCCCGGGCACGGCCCCGACGATCCGGCCCTGGCCGGTGCGCGGCTGCTCCTCGACGACGGCAGCTACCGCAGCCGGCCTGACCCCATCCCGTATCTGGATGAGGAGGGCACCCGGCGGGTGGGGACCCAGGTGACGGATCTGACCGGGGTGCTGACCCGCGCCTTCGGCGCCTGGCGCCTGCACCCGACCGAGCCCCCCGAGTTCGAATCGGCCAACCCGCGGCCCGGTCCGCTGCCGCCGCCGGAGGGGGAGGCGGTGCGCGTGGCCGCCTTCAACGTGGAGAACTACTTCCTCACCCTCGGTGAGCGCGGCGCCGCCAGCGAGCAGGAGCTGCAGCGCCAGCGGGCCAAGCTGCTCGCCGCCGCCGAGTCCCTGCACGCCGACGTGCTGGTGCTGGTGGAGATGGAGAATCGCCGGGACGCCCCGGAGGACTTCATCGAACGGCTCGCCGCGGCCACCGATCAGCCCTGGCGTCTGGCCCGTGGCGGGGAGACCGGCAGCGACGCCATCAAGGTCTCCCTGGCCTATCGCGAGGACCGCCTCGAGCGGGTGGGCGAGACCGTCCGCGATGCCCGGCGGGTTCACCACCGCCCGCCGCCGCTGGCTGCATTCCGCCCCCACGGTGGGGGGGAACCCTTCGCCGTGGCGGGGATCCACTTCAAATCGAAGACCGGCTGTCCGGAGAGCGGCGACGTGGATCGGGGGCAGGGGTGCTGGAATCAGCGCCGCACCGAGCAGGCCGAGGCGCTGGCCGAGTACCTGCAGCGCTGGCGCGAGGAACGGGACGAGGCACTGCCGGTGCTGATCGCCGGTGATCTCAACACCTACGGGGGCGAGGATCCGGCACGGACCCTGGCCGCCGCGGGCAAGGTGGATCTGCTCTCCGGGCATCTACCCTGGTCCGAGCGCTATACCTACGTCTTCCGCGGGGAGTCCGGCTATCTGGATCACCTGCAGGCGCACCCGGCCCTGGCCGAGCGCGTGGCGGCGGTCCACCGCCACCCGATCAACGCAGATGAGCCGCGCTTTCTCGAGTTCGACGGCGATCCCCGGCACGTCCGTGATGACGCCTACCGCTCCTCGGACCACGACCCCATCGCCGTGGATCTGGAAGCCGCCGAGTAGCCTGCACCGCCTGCCCCGGACGCCCGGGCCTGTCGCCGCGCGGCGGACCCGGGCACGTGAACATCGACCGCCTTTGCCTGTATCTTGTCGCGATGGACCGCGAAGAGCTCCAGCAGACCCTCACCGACCTGCGAGACGACCTGCTCGGCCTCGACAGCGAGGCGGCCCGGCAGCGGGAGGCCCCGTGGCTGCCGTCCTGGGAGCGGCTGCTGCGTCGCATCGATGGTCTGATCGCCCGACTCGAGCGCGAGGACGAGCCCCTGCTGGTGGTCTTCGCCGGCGGCACCGGCGCCGGCAAGTCGACCCTGGCCAACACGCTGGCCGGCTCGGCGGTGGCCGCCACCAGCGCCCGTCGGCCGACCACCTCGGTGCCCACGGTCATCGGCCATCCCGCCGATCTGGATACCGTCCTGCGCCGCGGCGTGCTGGCCGCCGAGGCCGAACGGGCCGCCCTGCGCACCGCCCCGCTGACGACGGTGCCGGAGGGGCTGGTGGTGGTGGATGCGCCGGATGTCGACAGTATCGAGACCGCCAATCGCGCCGCCACCGAGCGCCTGCTGGAGGTGGCGGACGTCTGGGTCTGGCTGGCCACCGCCCGCACCTACGCCGACGAAGCCGGCATGGCCTACCTGCGCCAGGCGGCGCAGCTCGACGTCTCGACCCTCGTCGTGCTCACCCAGGCCACCGATGCCGAGGCGCGGGAGATCCTCCCCGACCTGGCCGAGAAACTCGACGCCGCCGGCCACCGCGCCGTCGAGACGGCGCATCTGCCCACCGCGCCGGTCTCCGAGGAGCGCCTGCCCGAGGCGGTGGCCGGGCCGGTGCTCGAGCGGATCCGCGCCCTGGCCCCGGTGGAGCAGCGGGCCGCCCACCGGCGGCGGACGGTGCACGGCGCCGTGCGCTACCTGCCGGCGGAGATCGATGCGCTGCTCGAGGGGGTCGAGGCCGAGCGCCGCGCCGCGCAGGGGTTGGCCGCCGCGGTCCGGGAGGGCTACACCGACGTGCCCGAGCGGCTGCTCACCCAGCTCCACGAGGGGGAGCCCCTGCGCCGCGAGGTGCTCCGCCGCTGGACCGAGCTGGTGGGTAGCGGCTGGCTGCAGCGCCAGCTCCATGCCGCCGTGGGCCAGCTCTCGCCGCGGCGCTGGCTGGCCTGGTTGCCGCTGGGCCGGGGTGGCCGGCAGGTCGAGCAGGAAGCGAAGGAGGAGGCCCGCGCCGGCATTGCCGAGATGCTGCATACGGTCCTTGAGCAGACCGCCGCCGAGGTGGAGAGCGCCTGGCAGCAGGATCCGGTGGGGCGCGCGATCTTCGCCCGGCAGCCGCGCCCGCGCGCCGCCGGGGCGGTGGCCCGTCACGCCGAGGCCGAGGCGCTGGTGGCGGCCTGGGAGCAGCAGGTGGCCGAGCACGTGGCCACCATCGGCCGTGCCAAGCTCAGCTGGGCGCGCCGTGCCACCACCGGCATCAACGCCACCTTCACCAGTGCCGTACTGGTCCTGTTTACCCTCAGTGGTGGCCTGAGCACCGGCGAACTGGCGCTGACCGCCGCCGGCTCCACCACCACTCACACGGTCCTCTCGCGAATCCTGGGTGAGCGCAACGTCCATCAGCTGATCACGGACATCCGTGCCGATCTCCACGCCCGCGTGGCGGAGCTGGCCGAGTCCCAGGCGCAGGTCTACCAGCGGCTGCTGACCGAGGCCGCACCGCCGCCCGAGGCGGTGGCCGCCGTGCAGGGTCGGCGGGATGCGCTGGAGGCGCTGGCATGATCCGCTCGATGGGCTCCGAACGCGGATCGACCGCCGCCGGGCATGGCGGTGTCTGCCCTGAGATCGGTCTGGAACGCCTGCAGGCACTGCACGCCCTCGGTACCGGCCGCCTGCCGCCGGCGCTGGTCGAAGAGATGGAGCAGGTGCAGCGGCGCGCCGAGCAGCGCCTGGCGCGCTCCCGGGATCACGTGGTCGTCGCGGTGGCCGGCGGCACGGGCAGCGGCAAGTCCTCGCTGGTCAACGCGCTGGTGGGCCAGGAGGTCTCCGCCCCGGGGGTGCGCCGGCCGACCACCGACCACGCCGTGGCGGTGACCGTGGGCGAGGACGAGCGCGCCGCGGCGTTGCTCGACTGGCTGCAGGTCTTCGAGCGGCACACCGTCCCGGCGGCGGGGGAGGGCGATCTGGCCGGTGCGGTCATCCTCGACCTGCCGGATATCGACTCAGTGGTCGATGCTCACTGGGCGGTGGCTGAGCGGCTGATCGAGCGCTGCGACCTGCTGCTGTGGGTTGTCGATCCGCTCAAGTATGCCCACGGCCTGGCCCACGAGGGGTACTTCGCCCGTCTGGCCCACCACGCCGAGGTGCTCATGGTCGCCCTCAACCACGCCGACCGGCTGGCGCCGGCGGATCGGCAGGGCTGTCTGGAGCACCTGCGCGAGCTGCTTGGTCGTCAGGGGCTGCGGGCGGTGGAGGTGTTGGCCACCGATGCCATCGGCGGGGAGGGCGTGGCCGGGCTGGCCGAACGCATCGGCGCCCGGGTGCGCGAGCGCCGTGCCCCGCTGGAGCGCCTGCGCGCCGATGTCGCCGAGCTGGTTACGCGCAGCGCCGCCTGCCTTCCGGAGCCCGGGCTTGTGGAACTCGACAGCGAGCGCCTGGGGGCGGCGCAGCGCCAGGCGGTGAACGAGACGGCGCTGCTTGCCGGTGCCGCCACGGCCTACCGCCAGGGCGGCCAGCGGGCCCTGGCCTCGCCGCTTAAGCGCCTGCTTGGGGGGCTGTTCGCAGGGCTGCGCCGGCGCACGACGGGGGCGGCCGAGCCCGGCGCGGCGTTGCCGCGTCCGCAGGTGGCGGAGGCGCTGCTGCGCGATGGCCTGCTGCAGGCGGTGGAGCCGGCCGCCGGCCGCTTGCCCGCTCCGGCGGCGGAGCGGCTGCGTGACCTGGCGGCCGCGGCAGCGGCGCCGCGGGCCGGCGAGCTGCGCGGACGGCTGGGTGGGCTGCCTTGGTTCCCCCGCCCGCGGGTTTGGTGGCGCGCCCTGGGGGGGCTGCGTGGGGCCAGCGAGGCCGTCGCGGTCTTCGGCGCGCTGTGGCTGGCGGCGCGGGGCGTGGCTGAATGGCTGGCCCTGCCCAGCCTACCGGCGCCGACGGTGCTCGGGGAGATCGGCTGGCCCACCGCGCTGCTGGTGGGCGGCAGCACCGCCAGTCTGCTGCTCGGTTGGGGCGGGCGTCGACTGCTTGGCCCGGGGGGGCGGCGTCATGCCCGGCGGTTGCAGCGGCAGGTGGCCGAGACGGTGGCGGAGGAGGAGAGTGCGGCGCTGGCCGGCGTGCGTGAGGAGCTGGAGCACTGCCAGCGGCTGAGCACACGGGCCCACAGCGCCGCCACCGAGGTGGCGACGCCGCGGGCGGCGTAGCGGGCGCGGCGGGTCAGTCGAGCAGCGGGTAGGTGCCGTTTTCGTCGTGGACCTCGCGGCCGGTCAGCGGCGGGTTGAAGACGCACATCAGGCGCAGCTCTTCCTCGGCACGCAGGTAGTGCTTCTCATGACCGTCGAGGCCGTAGAGCATGCCTGGCTCGATGGTGTAGGTCTCACCACCGACGACCTCGATCTCGCCCTTGCCCGAGATGCAGTAGACCGACTCGAGGTGGTTGGCGTACCAGATGAACATGTCGGTGCCGGCCTTGATGATGGTCTCGTGGAACGAGAACCCCATCCCGTCCTCCTTGAGGATGATCCGGCGGCTGATGAATTCGTCGGTCTCGACCTCGCGGTCGGAGCCGATGATGTCCTTCATGTGGCGGACGATCATGGTGCACCTCGCTTGCTGGTGATGGGCCTGGCGGGGGGTGGCAACCCCCCGCCAGGCCGGGACAGGTTGGCCGGGGCTGCCGGCGGTGC
>SL_5KL_010_SEDDRAFT_10000105_pt1 | contig 46536 bp, 35 predicted proteins | sample SodLakKL_010_SED_FD_9118 | JGI IMG/M metagenome (IMG submission 9118)
CCAAGTAGGTTTCCCGGATTCTCCTGCCCACAATTGGATAGTCGACGATGTCGGTGGTCACTTGGAGCATTGCCCACCTGCCCGCAACCTCCGGCGGAATGCCGGCAGCACCGAGAGGAAAGCTGATCACTGCGACAGCCGCGATCGCTGCAAGCAGGGACGTCATAGGCAGATTTCCCCGTCATACGCCCTACAGCAACCTTCCACGCATAGATCAGGGCGGGAGCTGTGCCTTGTGCAGAGATGCGTGTTGTGCAACATGTCCTCCTTGACACACCAGTGCGGTAGCCGGCAGCTCGTGGTCCCGCTACGCTGAGCAGATGCTCCGGGCTACGCTGAGGCGCAAGTGTACCCCATGCGGTCACTTGTACGAAGAGCTATGATAAACCTGCGGGGAGCAACCCGCAGCTTACCCCTGGGAGGATGACAATGGAGGACCGTGCGCGACCGCAGATCGTCGTCAGCAAGTGTTTGGGGTTCGCCCACTGCCGGTACAACGGCCTCACCATTAGCTCCGATGCGGTAGACGCGATGTTGCCTCACGTTTCGTTTGTGCCGGTGTGTCCCGAGGTGGAGGTGGGCTTGGGAGTGCCGCGCGATCCGCTTCGTATTGTCCGGCAGAATGCTGTGGATCGCCTCTTACAACCAAACAGCGGCCGCGACGCCACGGAGGAGATGCGCGCGTTCGCCAAGAGCTTTCTCGGCGCATTGACAGCTGTGGACGGGTTTATCCTCAAGGGGCGCTCTCCTTCCTGCGGAATCACCGACGCCAAGGTCTACCCACGGCCGGATAAGGCTCCAGCCCTGGGGCGGGCGCCAGGCATGTTCGGGAGAGAGGTGCTGGAGCGCTTCAGTGAGCTGGCCGTAGAAGACGAGGGACGCCTAACCAACTTCCGGATCCGCGAGCACTTCCTGACTAAAGCGTACGCATTGGCGGCGTTTCGCCACGTGCAGGCATCGGGAGAGATGAAGGAACTTGTATCCTTCCAGGCACGGAACAAGCTCCTCCTCATGAGCTACAGCCAGACGGGGCTCAAGGTTCTTGGGCAGATCGTGGCCAATCCGAAGCACAAGAGCTGGGATGAACTATGTGCTGCATACCGGGTGGAGCTCCTAAGTGCCCTCGCCCGTCCTCCCAAGCGTCCCGCAGCAATCAACGCAGCCCAACACGCATTTGGGTATGTATCTAAGCAGCTCACCAAAGGAGAGAGAAGCTACTTCCTGGATGTGCTTGGCCGCTACCGGGAGGGAAAAGCTCCGCTGAGCGTGGTGACCGGCATTCTGGGAGCTTGGGTGACACGGTTCGACGTTGAATACCTGGCACAGCAGACGTTCTTCTCCCCGTATCCCGAAGGCTTGGTGGAAATATCGGACTCGGGTAAGGGGAGAGCGTTATAGGGTGCCCCGGGTGATTCCCAAAGAACGTGTCTCTGTCCTGCGAGATGGCACCGAATCGGGCGGTCGTTATGTCCTCTATTGGATGCAAGCCTCCCAACGGGCAAGGCAAAATCCAGCGCTGGAGTATGCCGTACGCCAAGCGGACACCCGCAACCTTCCTGTTGTGGTCTACTTCGGGATCACGGAACACTACCCCGAAGCCAACCTCCGGCACTATGCGTTCCTGGTCGACGGGCTGGCGGAGGTGCAGCGCTCGCTCGCCGAACGGCAGATAGCATTCGTCGTCCGGCATAGCGACCCTCCGGACGGCGCTGTAGCCCTGGCTTCCGATGCGGCGTTGCTGGTCACCGACCGGGGGTACCTGCGGCATCAGAGGAACTGGTATACGCACGTGGTATCGCGCGTGCGCTGTCCCGTCGTCCAGGTGGAAGGGAATGTGGTGGTCCCTGTGGACACCGCTTATCCCAAGGAGGCGTACAACGCCGCCGTGCTAAGACGGAAGCTCAGCGCATATCTTGACTACTTCCTGCTGCCCTTGGAGGAGCGCGTGCCCCAAGTGCCCGCACGGGAATGTGTGGACGACGAAGACGAAGGGGTAGATTTGGGCAAGCTCTTAGGCAGGATGGACATAGATCGAACGGTAGGACCTGCGTCCGGCCAACAGGGGGGCACAGCCCACGCCCTGAAGCTCCTCAACAGATTCATCGAAGAGCAGCTTCCACACTATGCGAGCAGCCGTAACGACCCCGGCCAGGATAACCAGTCCGGGCTCAGCCCGTACCTTCACTTCGGGCACGTTTCCCCAGTCAACACCGCCCGGCAGGTTCGTGCCACGGGAGGGGAGGGCGCCGACAGCTTCATCGAGCAGCTCGTCGTACGGCGGGAGCTGGCGATGAACTATGTGTACTACAACAGTGCCTACGACGCATTAAACGGCCTTCCGTCCTGGGCGCGCAAGTCCCTCCAGGCGCACGCCTCGGACCCCCGAGAGCACCTGTACACAGCCGAACAGCTGGAGAAGGCCGATACTCATGACCCATTCTGGAATGCAGCGCAGACTGAACTCAACACCACAGGGCACATGCACGGGTACATGCGCATGTACTGGGGGAAGAAGATCCTGGAGTGGTCGCCCTCTCCTGAGGAGGCGCTGCGTACAGCCTTGTGGCTGAACAACCGCTACGCCCTGGACGGTCGCGACCCCAACAGCTACGCCGGGGTGGCGTGGTGCTTGGGCAAGCACGATCGCCCATGGAAGGAACGGCCCGTGTTCGGGACCGTACGCTACATGAACGCCAAGGGACTGATGCGCAAGTTCGACATGGACGCCTACCTGAAACCCTGAACCCTGCAGCACCGCCAGGCGCCTCGTGCACCGCTTCCAACTGCGCAGCGCCCAGCAGCACTTTCCACTAAACTTGTAACTAGGAGGTGACGCGAGTGGCCAGCTGGGTGAGGGTCATGTGTGGAATAGGTGTGGTGAGCGTGCTGGCGCTGTGCGGAGCAGCGCAAGGGCTCGAGACGATTCGAGATACCGGCTACCAGCCCAACCCGTTCAACCCCGGGGACAGCGGGCGTGTGCAGCGGATCCGGCTCCGGGATCACGATATCGACGACCATCCGGTGATCCTGACACGGGTACGGGTCGAGAATCTGGGGACGGCCGGCAACCAGGAGATCGACTGGGTGAGGATCAAGTTGAACGTAGGGGGCACTCGAACGGTGCTTGCCGAGGGCGACGGTTTCCCCCTGATGACCCATCTCACCGGTCCGGTGGAGGACCGGAAGATACCGGATGACGGCCTTGGCTTCTTGGAGGTCAGCATAGGCACCTCCACAGACATGGTCGACGGCAATACCGTGCGTACGGAGGTCAGCTTCTGGTACTCAGAGGGGGACTACGGCGGCTCGGCCACGGTGGCTGCCGAACACGCGGCGGTGTTCAACACCGAGGGCTTCGATGCAGAGTTGCTTCCGAAAACAACGGAGGGAGTGGTGAACCCAGGTGACGTGTTCACCGCTCTTCGTTTTAAGGTTTCCGACGACGTGGACAACAATTTTCACTCTATCTACCTAACGGACTTCACGGTTGACGGTCCCGGGGAGCCGGAGATCGCCAAATGGATTCTTGTGATCGGTCCAGGTAGCCTAGGTTCTCCCACGGTGGAGATACCGGAGCCGGGGGCGGCGGAACTCCCCCCTGAGGGATTGCTAACTGCCCCGGCCAGGAGCACCCGCGAGGTTGAACTACGTGGTGTCGTAGGATCAGAGCCCCCAGAGGAGATTACGGTGCAACCGTCGGTCTCCGTGACCCTCAGGGAGGGGCCCAATACGCGCACGTTCAACTTTACCGCTCCCGCCGCCGCCACAGTGATGAACGCGGGATTCGAGGTACTGGAGAACAGGATGATCGTACGTGCCGGTCAGATCTTGGAGCGAGAATTCCAAGAGATAGAGCATTCCACGGTCTACGCAAGAGACGAGGATGTCAACCGGACCCCTGTCACAATACACTCCGTGGGCGTCGCCAACCGGGGAACAGCTGATAACGTCGGCTTCGTGGAAGTGTGGGATGAGAGGAACAGGCTCCTAGGTGTGGGCGAGGACTGGGACGACATCAGTGTGACGCAGCCGGACGGTAGTCCCCTGCGCGTTCCGGACAACCAAGACATAGAGCTTCGTTTTGTCCTTGGGATGGGTGATGACCTGCCTCTTGGCGCTTCGCTGCTTCTGTGCAAGGAACTACATGTGGAAGAGGTGCATCCTTCGCTTATCACCGACACACGGTTCGAGGGTCGTCAGCAAGTCTGTGATGCACGGGCAGTCTTCTTTGGGGAGCCCGAGGTCTGGTTGCGCCCCCTGTCGGTCGCTGCAACGCCTGACGACCCCGTTGAAGTCACCGTCGGCACCGACGGGGAGACGGTTGACCGCGTGGAGGGCGTGCTGGGCTTCGACCATGCAACCTGTGTCGAGGTCATAAATGTGGAAGCCGCGCGCCCGTACAATCTGGTGGACAGTGCCGTCCACGTGGATGAGCAGACCGGACGGGGAGAACTAAGCTTTGTCCTCGAACTGACAGGAGCAAGCCCCCGAGCAGGTGACCTCCTCTCGGTATCCTTCGCTTACAAGGAGCCCGAAGTGGAGGAACAAGACGGCCGTCCGTGCGACGAGGCGTTGATCATGCCCAGCGAGGAGGAGCTCGAGAGGGCCAACGAAGAAGACGTGTATGCGCTCCTTCCGGTGAACCTGACGCTCAACGACGTGACAATGCGCGACACCGCAGACATTGAACTGCCGTTCTCCCTGGTCGAGCGAGAGCTCTCCCTCGAGTTGCCGGCCCCGTTGCCCGAGCTTGAGGCGGTGGAGATCAGCAAGACGGCTGCGCCGACCACAGTCTCTGAAGAGGGGACGCAGGTTGAGTACACATACATCGTCCGGAACACCGGGCACGAGACGCTGACCGGGATCACTGTGTACGATGATCATCTCGACACGTACATCACCCTGGAGCAAGACGAATTGGCGCCAGGCGAGGAAACCCAAGGAACCGCATACTACGTGATCTCCCGCGCCGACATCGACAGGCAAGAACCCATCGTCAACACGGCCACCGTGACTACGGATCAAGACGTGGAGGCTTCCGACACCGCCACTGTGAACATCGATGTTCCGGTGGTCGTGGAGCCACCTGCCGAGGAGTACGCTGTCGGTGACGTGATCACACCCCAACTAGACGAACAAGCCACCGTGATCCTTGTCGAGCCGAGGGTGGATGCCGCGGACCGGATCGTCGGCATGTGGCAGACGGAGTATGATCCCGACTCCGATACACATGTAGTTGAAATCCCAACCGACGCGTTGACCCCCGGCCGCTATGAGCTAATGGCAAATGGCGAACTACTCAAGGTCATCGAGATGGTCGACTGAACACACTGCGCAGAGACGTAGAGCATACTTTTGACAGGAGGGGGCCTCACTCCGGCCCCCTCCTTCCTCAGAGAGATCACCAGTTCGTACAGGAAGGTCCCACAAGCGCATTCCACAATCCATCTAACTTGGGTCCTGAGGAGCCGTACGCCGGGGTTATGCGCGGGGCAGCAGTCAGCAGTTTGGTGGGGCCAACCGGACTGAGTGGAGAACCTTTCGTACGCGTTAGGGGAATACCCTAGCGTCCAGTGGTCTGTTTGATGGCCTTCTCCAGATCCTGACGGCTGACCACGCGCAGCACGGTGAGCACATCTTCCTCCAGTATACACAGGACCCGGTATGAGCCGACCCGCAGCCGATAGAGATGACGTCCGGAGACCCCCTCCAGCCGCTTGACTCCCTGCGCCTCGGAGAGTGGATGATCCTCCATCTGCTTCAGCGCCTGGAGGATCCGCAGTCGGTGCTTCTGCGGTAACGGCCGTAGGTCCTTCTGAGCTCTAGCTGTTAGTTGTACTCTCACCTTGAGCCTCGGTCATGGCGACCGCCTCATCCAAAGGAATTACCCGTCCTGCTTCGAGGTCAGAAAAGGCATCGTCCAACGCCTCTCTGAACGTTGGGTCATGCAGCATGACCAGATCCTCGAGGTCCTCCTCGCTCAGACCACGGATCACAGCGACGGGTTTGCCGTTGCGGGTGACGAACACGACCTTTTCGGCCGCAGCTGCTCTGAGAATCTCCGAGGTACGATCATGCAGCTCTCTTACAGTTACGAAAGTCATGGCCTGTCCTCCTGGCTACAATTGTAGCGCCTTGATTCTCCCTGGGCAATGGCTGTTACCGCTGAGGGGAGGAGTATCGGCTCTCCATTCGGTCAGGTTGGCTCAGCGAGGACGATCGTCACAGCTTAGATACAAAGAGCACGTGGCAAGATGGTGGAGCCAACCGGACCGAATGGAGAACCTTTCGGGTGAGCATCCCTTGGAAGCGCGGTGAGGGGAGGGCCTCAGATCCGATCAAGCAGCGCCCGTAAATCGGGGCCCCAAACGTTGTTCTTGGGTACAAAGAGCCATGGGTTCAAATCCCCTCGGGCGTGGCAGAATTGCTGTCGAAGTTCTCCCTACTGGTAGGCCCGAGTGGACGATTTTGGAACTTCTCCCGAAGTGGTCAAGAGAACTACCGATGCGCTAGAGTAGAGGTGTGAGATGCGTCGGCTAACCCTGGTCGCGGTGGTGCTGGCTCTTGCCTGGAGCGTGCCCGCAACGGCTCAGCTCCAGTTCAGCGCCGGTGTGATGCTGCTTGCGGACACACCGTACCTGCTCGCTCAGCTCCAGTGGGATGCGTATGCCGTCCAGACAGGCTTTGGGTTCAGCCTCATGCGCGTTGCCGAGGGGCGGAAGTCGGCCTTTTGGTACAGCGGGCACCTGAAGCTCTATCCGTGGCGTGATCTCCTGGTCGATCCCTATGTCGGAGTTGGAGGGATGGGCTTTGCGATGCACCTTTCCTACCTGGGAGAAGAGCTTGGCCGCGCCGACGGCCTGGCTGGAGAGCTGATCCTCGGCGGCGAGTTCGATGTGGACGCCCTGGGCATCCCGATGCGGGCATTTGCTGGTGTTGGCTGGACCTTCACCAGCCGCATGAACTTCGAGTTCCTCGACCGGGAGTTCGTCGGGCGCCACGAGATGGAAGGGTTAGGAAGCTACCACGTGGGCGTCCGCTTTGACTTCTAGCGGGCAGCCGGTGAGCCGGTGTCCCTCGCGGCGTGGCAGGCTGAGGTGCGAGCCGGTCGCCAGCCTGGAGGAGCCCCAAGGAGCTCATCTCCGACGGAGGGAGCAACGCAGCCGGCTGGCTGCACCGCACTCCGTGCAGCGCGACGGGACCGAGGACGCAGGGCGTGGGGCAGTCCGAAGGGCCGAATATGGGAGGTGGGACCATGAACGGGCGAGGCTTCCTGCATAAGTTAGCCAGGATCATGGGCGATGCGAACGCGGTGAAGAAAGGCCGCGTCGGCAAGCGCGTCGCCAGGCGGGCGGCAGGCCGGACCGCCGGCAAGGGCCTGCGCCGGCTGTTCACGTAGCTCCTGCCGCCACCGCGTGAACAGCGGCGAGGTGCTACCGCGAAGGCTATGGTGAAGAAAGTTTGTCCCCAGTGCGGTTGTGCGTCGTACTCGGCGTACGAGGAAAGGGAATGGCTGTGTCCCCGCTGCGGGGAGGACCTATCCGGCGTTGAGCCTGAGCCGACGGAGAAGGTTTAGGTGCAGATTGGAGTCTCCCCGCCGCTTCAACCAAGTGACCGTCCACCCGTGCTCGGCATACACTCCCACGAGGAGGAGTTCCCATGACCGACAAGAAGTGTCCTGCCTGCGGCGCGCAGGCGGTCGTTCCGATCGAGTACGGCTACCCCGCAGCGTACGCGGTAGGCCGAACGGAATTCCTCCATGAGACGCTGTACGCATTGGCCGAGGTGCGCGAGTTGGGGAAATGGTACATGGGTGGGGCAGCTCTTTGTGTACACCCTGGAACCCCTGCCACGGCCCCACGGCTGGCCCCTCCCCGCCCAGCGGGTGGCCAAGGCCTTCGGAATGGCTGTCGCTGCAAAGCGCGCTCCGCTGCCGGGAGCAGATGCTCATCGGCAGGTGAGTACGACCTCGCCCGGAGAAGACATTTTAACTGGGGAATGGTGGGGCTCATAGTGGTTGGAGCCAGTCTGCTGGTTGAGTTGGCGCTCTCATGGTGTCCGCTACGAGCCGCCCTGGGCAGATGGGAGCGTTATCCTGCAAGATAGCCGTTAGGCGCAGCGCGAAGGGTCAGGGGGACTCGATGAAAGCAACCGTGTACCAGAAGTACGGCTCGCCCGATGTTCTTCAATTGAAGGAGGTGGAAGAGCCCACCGCTAGGGACAATGAGCTCCTGATAAGAATACATGCGACAACGGTAACATCAGGGGACTGCAGGGCGCGCAGTCTCCATGTGCCTGCTGGCTTCGGGCTCATCTCGCGTTTGATTTTCGGTGTCTCGAGACCGAGGCAACCTATCCTGGGATCAGAGCTGGCCGGTGTAGTTGAATCGGTCGGCAAAGACGTAAGCAAGTTCAAAGTAGATGACCAGGTCTTTGCATTCAGCGGCGTCCGTATGGGCTGTCATGCGGAGTACAAATGCATGCCAGAAGACGGAGCGGTGGCACTAAAACCGCCCAATCTGACCTACGATGAAGCCGCTGCACTATCTTTTGGCGGAACAACGGCGTTGGGTTTTTTCAGAAGTGGAAAGCTTCAGAGCGGGGAAAAAGTACTCGTCAACGGCGCTTCCGGAGGGGTGGGCACAGCTGCGGTGCAGCTTGCCAAGCACTTCGGGGCAGACGTGACCGGAGTGTGCAGCACCACGAACGTGGAATTGGTGAGATCTCTGGGTGCCACTCATGTCGTCGACTACACTAAAGCGGACTTCACGCAAAATGGTGAAACCTATGACATCATTGTCGATACCGTCGGCACGGCCCCCTTCTCCCGCAGCAAAAATTCGCTCAAGGAAAGCGGACGCCTTCTTCTGGTTGTAGCTACCCTGCCACAGATGCTTCAGATTCCATGGGTGGGAACGACGAGCGGCAAGAAAATCATCGCTGCGCCGACATCCGGGCAAACAGAGGACTTGCGTTACCTCGCGCAGTTAGCTCAGGCGGGAGAATTCAGACCGATCATTGATCGGCGCTATCCGTTCGAGCAGATCGCCGAAGCACACAGATACGTCGAAACTGGGCGCAAGAAGGGAAACGTTGTTATAACATTGGAGCATGACGACTGAACCCAGGAGCACCAGGCAGGTAAGCGAACGGCTCAGGTGGCGTTGTCCAACAAGCGGTTGCAGCCGACCAGCTTCGCTCCGCTCGCTGGCGGCTGAACCGCCGGCCGTTGGACAACGCAAGGGGCGCTGGCAGTGAGCGAAGATTCATGCCAAACGAAAGTGCTAGCGTTCGTACTGCGGGAGGAGATTGAGTTATGTCGGATACGAGGATAGTCCTTTCCGGACTGTGGGCAGCTCTGATGCTAACCTATCTGCTGGGGGATGTGCTGCGGATCTTCGCTGGGGACTTTGAACCGGGGAAAATTGGAGGGATGCAGCTAACTGAGGCCATGTGGTTGGGAATCGCAATATTCATGCTGGTTCCGATTGTCATGGTTGTTCTGTCCCTGACACTACAGTATCCAGCGATTCGCTGGGCAAGCATCGCTGTAGCCATTGTCTTCTTTGGCTTCAATCTGGTTGGATTGCCGACATACCCTTCGGCGTATGACAGGTTCTTGATCCTTGTGGGCCTTGGGATCAACGCGATCACAATCTGGTATGCATGGAGGTGGGTCGAGGTGTGAAAGCGATTGTATGCACCACATAAGGGTCTCCGGATGCCCTTCGGCTTAAAGAGGTGGAAACAACCCATTCCCAAGGACAACGAGCTTCTGTTAAAGATACATGCAACAACGATCCTCGAAGCCAACCGGGCCGCCTGCCAGCAGTCGGGTTACACGCGGGAGGAGCTCCTGGGGATGAACATCATGCGCGACCTTGCCCGTGAAGAGCCTGCCGTGACCTACGAGAGCGTAATCGAACAGCTGCAAGGGAGAAGGTCGGGCGCTTCGACGAGGGAGCCGACCCATTGTAAGGTGTAAAGGCCCGGTAATGTACCTGGAGATACCCGTCACACCGAGCGTGGAACAAGGGAGGTTGGATGAGACGCTGTGGCAGGCGCGTGCTCCTCTGGATGTTGCCCCTGGTGTTCGGAGCGTTGCTCGCCGTGGTGCCGCGTTTGGTGGACACAGCTGAGGTTCCTCGGAGTCTGGAGGAGTACACCGCTGCGCCGAAAGAGCGCGTACCTACGCGCTTGGATCGCTATGGTGTTCCTGGAGCGTCGATCGCGTTGGTGGTGGACGGTGAGGTTGTCTGGAGTGAAGGCTTTGGGCTACGCGACCGTCAGACAGGTGAACCAGTCACATCCGACACGGTGTTCCAGGCGGGTTCGATCTCGAAGTCACTGGTAGCCTGGGCGGTGCTGCGACTCGCAGAGGAAGGGCTGGTCGAGCTCGACCGCCCGGTAGGAGAGCAGATCGACGGCTGGTCGCTGCCCGATGCCGACTACCCAACTGACGAGGTGAGTCCGCTACGGCTGTTGGCGCACACTGGGGGTCTGCCTTTCGCAGTTCCCGGCCTGCCTGTATCCACCGACGAGCTGCGTCATTGGGAGGTCGATGCTTCCCTATTCGAGGTCCAACAGCGACCGGGCCACGGGTTTGTCTACTCCAACCCTGAGTACGCGATCCTTGGACTGCTAGTCGAGGAGGCCGGCGGGCGACCGTTGGCTGACGTCCTCGCCGAGGAGGTCCTTGGGCCGCTCGACATGAATGATTCGACGTTTGAGCTTGATGACCAGCTCGCAGCGCGCGCGGCGACCGGATACGACCTCGATGACGAGCCGGTACCCGTCGACTGGCGGCCGCCGATTGGCGCTTCCGGCTTACACACGACGGCGCCCGACCTCGGCAGATTCCTCGCCGCTGCCCACGACGGGGGCGATGCAGCGCCGCCTGGCCGTGGGGTGCCGGACCCGTGCTCCGTCGAGCGCCTCCACCTCCCCCAGGCCCGGACTGCGGGGATCCCACACCTGCTGATGTCTGAGCATGCAGGACTCGGCCACTCTGTCGAGACGCTGCCCACCGGCCAGCGCCTCGTCTCCAACGCAGGGGAGGAGGAAGGCTGGGTCAGCGGCTACGTGGTGGGCCCGCCTGGAGTCGAACCAGGGACCTCACGCTTATCAGGCGTGCGCTCTAACCGACTGAGCTACGGACCCTACGCGCCACTATAGCCACGGACGGAACTGCGTTCAAGGGCTTGATCCCTTCTTCAGAGACCGTTCCGCGGCCGTCGGCAAGCACGACTCATTGCGTAGACAAGGGGAGGCGCGCCCCGACACTACTGGCACTGAACCGCCACGCGCTTAAGCTGTCAAGCGGGCATACTCAAGCCTGGAAGCCGGAGCGCGCCCTGTCATTGGATGACGGCATCGTTTTCCGGCAGGAGGTGAATAGTTGGAACTGAAGCGATTGCCCATAGCTGTGCTCGGGGCTCCCTTGAGCGAAGGGGGCCACGCAGAACGGACACAGCCGCTGATCGAGCACACCAACGAAAGGCTGGGGGTGGAGCTATGTCCGGTCGCGGTCGACGAACTCGCCACGGAGCCGCTCCCTGCACTGCTTCTTCTGACCGGAGGCACGGAAGCACAAGCGATCGCCGCTTCGGAGCGTCTGAGCGGACCGCTCCTCGTTCTGTCCCACAGCACCCATAACTCACTACCTGCAGCGCTGGAGACAGTGGCAGCGCTGCATGCTCGTGGGCGCAGGGCAAGGCTCGTCCACCTGGAAGACACGAGTGCCCCTGTGTTGAGAGACCTCCTCTCGGCCCGTGCTCTCGCCCGGGCATTGAGAAGCCATCGCGTGGGACTGATCGGCGGAGCCAGCCCGTGGCTGGCGGCAAGCAGCCCTGGGAAGGAAATCCTGCATAGGAAACTAGGGATTCATGTCTCCGAACTAGAGCTTTCTGAACTCCTCGACCGGCTGCCCGAGACCGCTTCCATTGTTCCGGAGGGCGAAGGGGTTGACGTGGGAGATGAAGAGAAATCCGACGCCGTACGGGTGCTGAGGGCACTCAAGGAGTTGCTGTCATCAAATGGGTGGACGGCGCTTTCACTGGCGTGTTTCGGACTGCTGAGGCACAAACTCACCGCATGCTGGGCCCTGTCATCCCTGGCGGACCAGGGAATCCCGGCCGGGTGCGAGGGGGATCTTCCAGCATTGGTCGGGCTGATCGTGGCCCAAGAGTTGACCGGAGGGCCCGGTTTCCTGGCCAACCCCACGGACATTGATACACGCCACGGACGAGTCAGACTGGCCCATTGCACTGTGCCCCTCACCCTCACTCACACACATCGGCTACGCACGCACTTCGAATCGGGACTGGGACTCGCGGTGGAGGGCGAACTCCTACCGGGACCATATACCCTGACCCGCTTTGGAGGACGCAGCCTCGAACTCGGGTTCTTCGTGGAGGGATCGATCCTTTCGGGACATGAGCCGAAAGAGGATCTTTGTCGTACTCAAGCGATGTTCAAGATGCCCCGGGGTGCAGCTCAACGCTTACTGCGCAGCCCTTTGGGGAACCACCACGTGCTCATCCCCGGGCATTGGAGGAGTGTCCTGGAAGCATTCCATGGACTCTTCTTGGCGGAATCCGCGGAGCGCTCCGAATAGCCTAAAGCGCCTTCAATCCCGTACCCGTCAGTACAACCACCACCCGGGAGCCTGCGGTGAGCGTCCCGGCATCGACCAGCCGTGGGAGAGCGGCCGGGGCGAGGGCGGAGGTGGGTTCAATCAGAAGTCCTTCCTCTCTGGCAAGGGCCTGCTGCGCTTCGCCAATCTCGCCCTCGGGGACAGCCACAGCCGTTCCTCCGGAGGCGCGAACCGCGGTTAGCACTTGACGTCCGCGGTGGGGGCGGGGGATGCAGGCGCCTTCAGCTACTGTAGGGCGAGGATCGACCTCGGCCGGGGCCGGGGAGCCCTCGACAAAGGCGTCTGTCAGAGGAGCACAGGCCTCGGGCTGTGCCATATGCAGCTGTGGCATCCTCTCTGTTCGGGAAAAGCCCCTTGCCATACCTGCTAACAGCCCTCCGCCCCCCACGGGAAGCACGATGTGCCACCCCTCACCCATCGTAGGGATTTCCTGGCATAGTTCGTACGCCACCGTGGCCAGCCCTTCGAGGAAATAGGGGGACAGATTATGGGAGGCGTAGATGAGCTCGTGTTCCTCCTGGCAGGCTGCCCGCACCGCCTCCTCGCAGCGGAACCGTGGTCCGGTGATGTTCCTGAGCTGCGCCCCATAAGCTACGATCTGGGCAAGCTTGCGCGGGGAGGCATGCTCGGGAACGAACAAGGTCGCCTCTAGCCCGGCTCGAGCCGCGTAGGCGGCAAGCGCCGCGCCGGCGTTCCCCGATGAGTCATCGGCAACTGCCCGCACCCCCATCGCTTGCAGAGCGGAGACGAGTAGCGACGCACCACGGTCCTTGAACGAGCCCGTGGGATTCGCTCCCTCAAACTTGAGCCACAAGTCCAACCCCAACTTGGGACCAAGGCATTGCGACTTAACAAGCGGTGTGTGCCCTTCCCCCAGCGAAACAATCGGTATGGGGGGGAGGAAGGGCGCGTAGCGATGATCGGCGCCGGATGCCTGCTTGCCCTCCCGCGGCGGAGGCTCATAACAGTAGGGGTCCCCACAGTTGGAGCAGAGCAACGGCTCGGGGACCGGAGGCTCACGCCCTCCGCAGTGCGGACATATGAACCAACCGGGCAGGGCTCCCCTTACACCGCTACCTGCCATCAGCCCTCTATCTCAATCCGCAACCTGTAGCTCACCTCATCCGGGGACTCTCTTCGAAGCAAAACGCTCCACCTGCCCGACGTCGTCGCCGTGTAGAAAATGGAGAGCTTTCCTGTTCCATCGACCGAGGCCATGGTTTCCCCGTCCGGGCACACGAGCTCTAAAGCTCCGCCGCCGGTGAAATCCACTTGGAGCCAGAGCCGCTGGCCCGAAGCCAAGGGAAGGCCGTAACACAGGGGCTCATCCGCGACCGGCCCAAGCTCTCCGGAGTGAACGCCGACGGCCCTTTTCACTTCGGTCGCAGGAGGTTCTTCCTGACCCGCAGTTCCTCCGACCATGACCGCATGGCGTATCGGATCGGTTTCTTGGTCCGGCTGCATCGCCTCGCGCCCGTCAGGCGGCGAATGCAGGACACGAACAGAACCCTCGTAGACACCCACGCCCTGGCGCCAACTCGCCGGTTCGAGGAGCACGTCCAAATTCGTGCCGATGCCCAGTGTCCTCCGCGAGAGCACGACCTGTCCTTGGTAGATGAGCTCCGCGCCATCCCTCCGCCGCAAGTGGAGTCCCACTTCGCGGCTGCTCCAGCTCCCTCCGGTAGGCCTGAACTTGAGGCGTACAGACTGTTCCGGTGACGGTTCAGAGCCGGCGACAGCAGATATGCTCACAAGGATATCGAATAATAGCCACTGTTGGTCCGTCCCGAGTCCCCTGAACTCATATTTTGCATACTGCCCATCGCCCTCGAGCCAATTCCAGCTTCCAGAGGAACCGGAAGAGTAGATGACCGCATCCGCATATTCCCACGCTGCGAACGCCCCTGCGGTCACGGCCAGCACCATACCCATGACCAGCGTCACAAGCCGACTTGCTTTCATGTCACTCCCCCCTTTGGTTACCGCGGTGCTACCACAGCACCAATGTGACGGGAAGTGTCATCAGAACCAATGGTGCGCGCCCTCTCTCAGGGGGACGTACGCTAGTTGTGCACGAGTAGGCCGGCCTGCTCAACAGTCTCCAACACGAAGGGGAAGGGTGAGGCGGCAGACAGGAAAGCGGGACAGATGTCTCCGTCGGGCGGCGCTCAGTCCGAGCCAGTAGCTAAGAACAAGATCACAAGGCCGATCCCCAGCGCAAGCAACACAGGGGCGATGAACCCCCGCGCGGGTGCATCGTCCGCTACGCTGTCGGAGTCGTCCTCGGAGGTGTCATCCAGCTCATCCTTGGCGTCATCCCATATGGATACGCCAAGAAGATCTTCGATCACAAGCGGCAGTTCCTCCAAAGAAGGATTGACCTCTCGTATAACCCCGTTTGGATCGACCAGTATCAGATGGGGAGTGGCCTCGATCCGGTAGAGCTGGGCGACCTGCGTTTCCCATCCTGCGCCGTCGAAGTACTGGGGCCACTCCACTTCCTGTTCGTCCAACACCCGCTTCAGCGTCTCCGCGCTCGTGTCCAAGCTAATCCCGATGATCTCGAATGCCTCTTCCTCGAACGCTCTGTAGATACGCCTAAGCCGTGGAAGCTCGTCCATGCAAGGAACACACCAGGTGGCCCAGAAGTCGAGCAACACCACCTTGCCTCGCAGGTCGGAAAGCGAGGTTTCGGAGCCCTGAGGGAACGGTTCGAACGTGAAGTCGGGGGCTTCGTAGCCCGGGACAAGCGGTGTCTTGGGAGGTGAATACTCTGTCGGGACAAATCTCATCCATGTCCCGTCCTCAGAGACCTCGTCCACCAAGAAGCTCCGCTCTCCGATCGTCAAGGGTTCATCCATGCCAAATCGTTCATGTCCCCCCGGTTCGGCATGGAGCACGCCATCGCTAGTCCAGTCTACAGCGTAGAAATCACGGTCGGTGCCAAAAGTCCCCGTTATCTCTCCATCCACCAACGCCACTTCGTACTGTTCTCCATCGAGATCCAGTACTCCGCGCCGCGGCTGCCCCCCCTCGAGGAACACATAGCCGCGCCCCTCCGGCCAGATAATGCTCAGTTGGTACGGGAACGATTCTCCAGACGTCGGGGTGGATAGCAACTCCGCCTCCCAACGAACATACCCGTGCTCGGCGTCGTGTTCGCCGCTGAGCTTATCTTCATCATCTATCCGCCCATCATCGCTTAGCCAAAGCCCAGCGCCTCCATCGTCGGCAAACCCTAGAAGCAGAACATATTCCGCCTTCCCAAGTGTGAACCGGCCCCAGAGCTCTCTTTCCAATGCCGGACCTTCATAGCGCGCAGTTGGTGGCACCTCTTCCCGCAGCCGCAACGGCTGCGACACCCGGGCCCAGGCGCCCAGTTCTTCGTACGCTACAGGCTCCAGCTGCACTTCCAGGGCCGCCGCCGCTCCCCACACGCATACCGCGGCAAGCAGCATGAGCTTGATCCACACATTACCCCCCTACGGTACCTTTTCGGACGCGCTGCGCAGGCGGCTCGCCACGTTGGTCGGGCCGGCCAGGTACAGAACTTCGAATAGCCCAGGCCCAACTTTGGTCCCGGTAACCAATACCCTCATCGGTTGCGCCACCTGCTTTAGCGACAATCCCAACCTATCGAGCTCATTTCGCACCAGCTTCTCCAACGCCTCCGGAGGAGGATCTCCAGCCGCTTCCACGGCATCAGCAATCTGTCCCAGCGCATTGCACACCTCATCGGTGAAGAGCCCCCGGGTATCTTCCGGGACAGGTAGTTCGCCGGGGAACATGAATCGCCCCATCTCGGCCATGTGCTCCAGGGTCCTCCCCCGTTCGCGAAGCTTCACGGTCGCCGTTTGCAACCTCTCCGGGGACAGAGCCGCCACCTGTTGCTCTGTAGCAACTCCGGCGGAGACAAACCAGTGCGCCAGTTCATCGGCCAGGCGCTCAAGGTCGATCCTGTGGAGCCATTGGTGGTTAAGCCACAGGAGCTTCGTTTCATCAAACACGGCCGCTGACTTGCCCACCCCGGGCAGGTCGAAAAGCTCGATTAATTCGTCACGGCTGAACACCTCTTGATCGCCGTACGCCCACCCCAGTCTGGCCAGGAAGTTGATCAGCGCCTCAGGGACAAATCCCCGTCGACGATATTCGAGCACGGACACCGCACCGTGCCGCTTGGAGAGTTTGGTCTTGTCGGGACCCAGGATGAGGGGAATGTGAGCGAACGTCGGGGGCTCGAGCCCCAACGCCCGGTACATCAGAAGCTGCTTGGGGGTGTTGTTCAGGTGCTCATCGCCCCGGATCACATGGGTGATACCCATGTCGGCATCGTCCACAACGCAAGCGAAGTTGTATGTTGGCGTACCGTCCGAGCGGAGGATCACCATATCCTTGAGCTCCCGATGGTTGTACTCCACCGGCCCCAAGAGCTTGTCGTCGACGGTGGTCACACCCTCGCGGGGCACGCTGAACCACAGCGCTCCTTCGCTTGTGTAGGCATGCCCGTCGCGCTCAAGCTGACGCGCTGCTTCCACATGCTGGTCCACCCGTTCCGTCTGCCGGGCAAAGCGGTCCCAATCTAATCCTAGCCATGTAAGCGAGTCGATGACCTGTTGGATCGCCTCATCGGTCGAACGGGAACGATCTGTGTCTTCGATACGCAGCACGAACTCCCCTCGGTGATGGCGGGCATAAAGCCAGTTGAAAAGCCCCGTGCGCGCTCCTCCTACATGCAGATAACCGGTAGGGCTTGGTGCGAACCTGGTCACAACTCTATCCATAGTCGCCCATTGTACTCGTCGGGATGGATCCCCCACCACGTTGCCATGACCACCTATCTGTGGCTAACATGGAGCGAATCCACACGCTAATCTCAAATGCGTAGGCCTCGGGCCCGCAAGGGCCCGGAATTGTACTCAGAGCCGCTTCCCGGTGGCTCGCCACAGAACAGGAGGAATGAAGGTGAAGGCACTAGTCTTGGGAGGGACGGGAAAAATCGGCACGGCGGTAGCCTGGGACCTCGTCCGCAGGGATGACGTAGAGAAGGTGGGGTTGGTCGGCCGCAGGCCCGACGCGTTGGACGAAGTACGCAAGTTTGTGGGCTCCCCGGAGAAGACAACAGTCCATAGGGCATCGGTCGGCGCCGAAGAACTCCAGGAGATCATGGGCCAATACGATGTCGGTGTGCTGGCATTGCCCGACCGCTGGTCCAGTTACAAAGCGGTCCAGGCGGGTATCGAGGCGGGGCTGAATCTGGTGGATATGTTGGAGGAGTACCATCGGCGCCCCGACCCATACGAGATGGAAGGTCTGGAACTCCCGTCGGGAGTGAGTCCTGATGAATACGGCGAATGGCTTCACGAGCAGGCAATATCCGCCGGCATAACGTTCCTGGACGGCATGGGTTTTGCCCCCGGACTGAGCAACATCACCCTGGGACGGGCGATCGGCATGCTCGATCAGACGGACACGGCCGTAGCCAGGGTCGGCGGCGTCCCCGAATGGAGAGCAGCGTCCGAACGACCGCTTCGTTACATGGTCACATGGGCGTTCGATCATGTGCTGCGGGAGTACATGATCCCTGTTAAGGTCCTTAAAGAGGGCAAAATAACGGAGGTGCCTGCACTAACGGAACGAGAACCCTTCCGTTTTCGACGATTCGGGGTGGACTATGAGCTGGAGTGTGCCATCACCCCAGGGATGCCGTCGTTCATCTTCACACGGCCGCAACTGAAGGACTTCACGGAGAAGACGATCCGCTGGCCGGGCCACTATCAAGGCATCGACGTCTTGAAGGAATGCGGACTACTGGATCTGGACCCGATCGAACTCGACGGCACCCAGGTTGTTCCGCGGGAGCTCCTTCTGCACGTATTGCAGCCGCGACTGCAGCCGAAAGAGGGTGACACCGACGTTTGCGTAATGTGGAACACCGCCCAGGGTACCCTAAAGGGAAACCCTGCCCGCATCGACTACTACATGTGGGACGAAGCGGACAAAGACACGGGCATCTCCTCTATGGCTCGGGTCACAGGGTTCGCCACAGCTATCGGCGCATGGATGGTGGGACGCGGCGACATAACAACTCGGGGGATAGTCCCACCCGAAGATGCGATCTTCGGGGACCTGTACGACGTATTTATGAAGGAGCTGGAGGGAAGAAACATCCGAGTCCAAGAAGAGGTCGCCGCTCAGTGATATCGGGGCGGCGCAGCCTGGCGGGATCTGCAAAGGAGGTATAGGCATGTTACGCCATCTGGCCACATTGGCAGACTGGAGCTCACAGGACATCTGGGAGACTCTGCACTTGGCTGCGCACCTGAAGCGGGAGCATCGTGCCGGGATATCCCATCAGCCGGTGCTTGCGGAGAAGACCTTGGGGCTAGTGTTCCAAAAGCCCTCGCTGCGGACGCGGGTATCGTTCGAAGTCGGGATGAACCAGCTGGGTGGTAGCGCCCTGTACATTGGGCCGGACGAGATTAAGCTGGGACAACGGGAGACTACCGAGGACATAGCGATCGTACTGTCCCGCTACGTGGACGGCATCATGGCCCGGGTGTTCGGCCATGAGGTAATAGAAGAGCTTGCGCGGTACGCTACCGTACCGGTGATCAACGGCCTTTCCGATTCATACCATCCCTGCCAGGCTCTCGGCGATATGCTTACGATATGGGAGAAGAAGCGCACGCTGGAGGGCCTCACGCTCACGTTCATCGGCGACGGGAACAACGTAGCCCACTCGCTGATCATCGCCTGTGCCAAGCTGGGGCTCCGGTTCCGCATTGCCTGTCCCCGTGGACATGAACCGGATAGGGAAATCGTGGCCTACGCCCAAACGGAGGGCGGCCAGGTACAGATCCTGCACGATCCACATGAGGCCGCCCGAGGAACTGATGTCCTTTACACCGACGTCTGGACCAGCATGGGACAGGAGACTGAGGCCGCAGAGAGGGACAATGCGTTCCAAGGGTTCACCGTGGACGAACCTCTTCTCAACACGGCCAGTGCCGGAGTCATCCTACTGCACTGCCTGCCGGCCCACTATGGCGAAGAGATCACCTACGACGCCTCTCGTCACCAAGCATCCGCCATCTTCGATCAAGCAGAGAATCGTCTGCACGCGCAAAAGGGCGTGTTGGCCATGTTGTTGAGCTAGGAGGAGCAGATGCCGATAGAGCGAGAAGCCGTCTGCGGCAGCGAGGACAGATCCGATGCGCTGGTCCGCGTTCGCCCCGCGGAGGAACTCCAGGTTTCGGTTAACTCGAAGTCGGGCCCGATGTACGAGGACAGGATCGTCCAGGTGGTGCGGGAGAACGCGGAGCGGCTCGGGGTGACTGGGGTCCACATCGAGGTTCAGGAGTTCGGAGCCTACGACCATGTGATCGCCGCGCGCGTGGAAGGCGCTCTATGGCGTGCCGGGGACGGCGGGGAAGCATTACACCAGCCAATCACCATACAGGCAAGCCGCCGGGCAACTCCACGGGATCGTTTTCGTCGCTCCCGTCTCTATTCTCCGGGGAACAGCGCTCGGACCCTCGCGTTTGCCGATGCGTTCAGTCCCGACTGCCTGCTGCTGGATCTAGAGGACGCGGTCCCGCCCGGGGAGAAGGATGGTGCCCGGTTTCTTGTCCGCCGTGTGCTTTCTGCGCTGGACTTCGGCGAGACGGAGCTTTGGGTGCGAATCAATCCACTGGACCGGGGAGGACACGACGACCTGCGGATCGTGTTGGGGGGACGGCCCCACGGGATATGTCTTCCAAAGGCGGAATCGGCCGTACAGGTCACCGAACTGGCCGGGCGGCTGTACGAACTGGAGGGTCGGTACGGGCTCCCATGGCGCGTGTGGATCATGCCCATTATCGAGTCCCCCAAGGGCGCTTTTGCGGCACCGGATATCGCGCAGGCATCCGAACGGGTGGTCTGCCTGGCCTTTGGAGCCGAGGATTACACCCGCGAGGTCGGTTGCAGCCGAGATCGAGAGGCGCTCCTTTGGCCGCGAGCGCAAGTGGTATCGGCAGCAAAGGCGGCGGGGATCCAAGCGTCGGACTCGGTGTACGCCGATGTAGAAAACGAACAGGGTTTGGTGGAAGACACCCTGTGGGCGGGATCCCTGGGGTTCGATGGAAAAGGAGTGATCCATCCTATGCAGATCGACACCGTACACCACGCCCTGGCACCGTCCGCAGAGCAAGTATGCTGGGCGCGCGGGGTAGTGTCGGCAGCGGAGGAGGGAGAACGCAGAGGCGCCGGCGCGGTGACCTACCAGGGGAGCATGGTCGACCGGCCCGTCTTGCAACGTGCTCGCCGTATCCTGGAGGTTGCCCGCAAGCTCGGTATGGAGGTGGAGGATGCCAGTTAACGCTGCAGGCCGCAATATCCCAGACGAGATCGCCGGTCGCACCGTCGACCCCTATCAGGGAGCGTTCGCCACCACGCCCCGCGGTCAGAGGGTGGGCGGGCCGCGTAAGACCATGCGCCCCGGACAGAGCAAGACCACGCCCAGCTTGGAGGAGGCGATCCGCAAAGCAGGAGTGGAAAGCGGAATGACACTCTCCTTCCACCACTCGTTCCGCAATGGCGACCTGCTTGTCTGCCACGTGATCGATACCTGCGCCCGGCTGGGGATCCGCGATCTGCGTTTGTTCCCCACCGCGTTGTTCCCTTGCCATGAGCCGCTCCTCCAGCACGTGCAACATGGGGTCATCAACCGCATCGAAGGTTCCCTCAACGGCCCGCTGGGGGCTTATGCCTCACGCGGAGGAGGGTTCGCCGAGCCACCGGTGCTTCGTTCCCATGGAGGACGGTGGCGGGCCATCGCCAGCGGCGACGTACACGTGGATGTCGCGTTCGTGGCCGCCTCCTGTGCCGACCCCTACGGAAACGCCACCGGAATACAGGGGCCCAACGCCTGCGGCCCGATCGGCTTTTCGTCAATCGACGCCCAGTGCGCGGACCACGTGGTGGTGGTAACCGATCATCTGACCGGATACCCGGCACTGCCGCCGGAGATCGAACAAGGTTATGTAGATCAAGTGGTGGCCGTCGACAGGGTGGGAGATCCGGCGGGGATCGTTACCGGCACCCTACGCATACCCCGCTCGCCTACTCAGCTCCGCATCGCCCAGCTGGCCGTCGATGCAGTGAAAGGGGCGGGACTGGTCAAGGACGGCATGAGCTTTCAGGCGGGAGCCGGGGGCGTATCGCTGGCCGCAACGGACTTCCTGGCCCGGGACATGGCTCGTCGAGGGGTGCACGGCTCTTTTGCCATCGGTGGAACGACCCGCTTTCTGGTCAACATGCTTGAAGATGGGTTGATCGGGGCCATTCTTAACGGCCAGGCGTTCGACGCGGAGGCCGTAGATTCTCTGCGGACGAACCCGCAACATCACCCGATCACCCCGGGTTTCTATGCCGACTACGATTCACTGGGCTGCGCGACGTACATGCTCGACTTCGCCTTCCTGGGAGGCACGGAGGTCGACCTTGCGTTCAACGTGAACGTGAACACCCATTCCGACGGGCAACTCCTGCATGGCATCGGAGGCCACCAGGATGTAGCCGCCGGAGCCGGTGTAACCGTCATCACCATACCCACGCTGCGCGGCAGGATACCCACCATTCGCGACCAGGTGACCACTGTAAGCACGCCTGGCGAGGTGGTAGATCTGGTGGTCACAGAACGCGGTGTGGCCGTCAACCCAAATCGACCCGAGCTTGCCGACGATCTGCAACGGGCGGGGGTGCCCGTACACACGTTGGAGGAGTTGCGGGCCGGTTCTGAACGCCTGGTGGGGCAGGCCAAACACCCCGTGTTCGGAGATGAAGCCGTGGCCGTCATTCAGTGGCGGGACGGGACAGTGCTCGACGTAGTAAGGAAAGTGGAGGGATGGTCATGAAGGACGACATTCGCAAGGTGTTCCCCGAAGTAGACTGGATCAAAGACAGCTCTTTGCAGGACAAGGTGCTGGCGGCCTACGAGCGTGCCCTGCAAAAGGGCGGCTGGAAGCCGCAGGATATGACGCGGATTCCATTCACGCTTCTTAAGGACTCCGGGCTCACGTACGCTGACCATGTGCGCGCCGTGACCAGGATCGCCCGAGACGTCTATCTCACATTCGAGGAGACATTGGCAGGAAAGATCGCGCTCGACAACGACACGCTTATCGCCGGGGCACTCCTGCATGACGTGGGGAAACTGCTGGAGATAGAGGAACGCGACGGGAAGTTCCAGAAGTCGGCGGAGGGAAAGGTGGTTCGTCACCCGTTCTCCGGAGCGGCCATTGCCTACGGGGAAGGGTTGCCGCCGGAAGTGGTGCATATCATCGGTGGACACTCCCACGAGGGAGGGCACGCTCCGCGCACAGCGGAGGGGGCTGTCGTCCACCACGCCGACTTCACGTGCTTTGACACCGTGCCGGCGTGAACACCGACCGATCGCTGAACAGGGAGGGATAACACGATGCCCCTTACGTTTGCGGAGAAGGTGTTGGCTCGGAAGGCGGGCCTGAACGAAGTGACCCCGGGGCAGATCGTTGAGGTCGAGCCGGATTTGGGGATGTCACACGACAACACAGCTGCCATCGCCAAGACCTTCCGGGGAATCGGAGTCAGCAAAGTGGTAGATCCGAAGCGGTTTGTGATCATCCTTGACCACGTGGTACCCGCCGCTCAGGTAGAGCACGCCCAGAATCATCGGGACGCCAGGCTGTTCGCTCAGGAACAAGGCATTCGCCTGTTCGACGCCGGGCGCGGGGTGTGCCACCAAGTGGTCATCGAAGAGGGACTCGCCAAACCCGGAGATCTGGTCCTGGGCTCGGACTCCCACACGACCACCTACGGCGCGGTGGGAGCGTTCGCCGCCGGTGTGGGTCGCACGGAGATGGCCGCCCTGTGGGCGAGCGGTCGACTGTGGCTCAAGGTTCCGGCCAGCTTGCAGCTCATGTTCGAAGGAGAGCTTGGCCCACGGGTGACCGCCAAGGACGTAGCCCTTCACGTCATCGGCTACCTGGGCGCCGACGGAGCACTCTATATGTCGGCGGAGTTCGCTGGCCCCGGGGTAGAACGCATGAGCATTTCCGACAGGCTTGTACTGGCAAACATGGCGGCTGAGATGGGCGCCAAGAACGGATACGTGGCCCCCGACGAGACCACGCTCTCCTACCTCGCCGGCCGCGTGCAGGATGAACTAGACCCAGTCTACCCGGACCCGAACGCCAACTACGAAGCCCGTCACCAGTACGATCTAACTGAACTGGAGCCTCAGGTGGCCTGCCCCTCTCAAGTGGACAACACCGTACCCGTAGGAGAAGTAGCGGGAACGAACGTGGATCAAGTGCTGCTAGGAACATGCACCAATGGGCGCCTGGAGGATCTGGAACTGGCAGCGGAGGTCATGGCCGGCCGGCCACTCGCCGATGGCGTGCGCATGCTGGTCCTGCCTGCTTCGCGGGACGTATGGGTGCAGGCCGCCGAACGAGGGTTGTTGGCCCAGTTCGCCCGGGCCGGCGCCATGGTACTCAATCCCGGCTGCGGTCCATGTTTGGGAGCTCATCAGGGGGTGCTTGCCCCGGGTGAGGTGTGTCTGTCCACTGCCAACCGCAATTTCAAAGGCCGTATGGGCTCCAAGGAGGCAGGTGTGTACCTTGCCTCTCCCGCCACCGTAGCCGCCGCTGCGGTGACCGGAGTGATCACCGATCCTCGAGAGGTTTAACGGAACTTCGGCCTGGACCGTCTTGGAACCTAGAAACGGACGGTCCAGGCTGTTTTCAGCTCCCATGCCCACTCATCTTCGACCTCGGAGCGTACGGTGAGCGTGTTCCGTATTCTTATCCGTGGCGCAATGGGAAACTCCAACACCATGCGCGTCCTGCCCCACCCAAATAGCTCTTCCCCGTTCTCGCTGAAGTACGTGGCGATTTGCCAGAGTCCCGGTGCCCCACAACACGGAGCGATGGGGCCCGATAGCATCCAATACTCAAAGTATTGACCGAACCCGGTGACCGCTGCGTTCTTACCCGGGACCAATGAGGTTGCCGTCCGAAACTGGATGCCTCCTTCAAGCGTGACCCGGATATCATATCCATAGAGCCACACATCACCGACACGCCACCCTCCATCCTCCGTCTCTTCAGCGCCGATCTCGAACAACCCTCGTACGCAGTACACCCAGGTTGATCGCAGCTTCAGACTGGGAATCACGGTCTTTGCGTCCACGGAAAATGTGGTCTCCACGTCGGCGTATAGCTGCAGCCAATCCGTGTCCCAGAACGGCAACCTTACATCACGGGCCACCACCCGGAAATGCTCGAAGCCCTCTTTGTTGAGCCGCAACTGCGTGTCCACCGGGAACTGGCACAGATCACAATACCATCGCGCCCTGACGATTTGATGGTCAAACGCAAGTCCTATACCAGTAAACCGCGTAGTGCTTGTGAACGTGACACCATTGAGGGAACCGCGAGCGACCATCTGGTTGTACGAAGTGCCCTCTTCGCCGGTGATGAACATCGTATGCGTAAAATCGGTTTCAAAAGCGGTAAACTGCGCTATAGCACGCAAGTATTCGAACTCGGGCACCTGCGGATCGAACAACAGCGTGCTCCGCAGCAACAACTCGCCAAGCGGCATTCTTGCCTCTAGTGTTAGCCTGTCAAAGTCAAATCCCGATATGTTGCCGCGCATTCGGAAGCTGTGGTCGCCCAGCCTGTAGTCGACAAACGCAAAGGCATTGAACGCATCCACTCCGGAGGAGTCTTGGCGAAATGTCAGCTCGGCATTCCAGGTGCCCGAGAACGCCCCCATCGCGTTGGCTCCACCTCCCACGCTGCCGTAGACCTCGACGTTCACGGTGGCGATCCCTGCGTTGCCGAATTTGTCGGTGACCTTATAGTGGACGCTATCAGTACCTTTGAAGCCGGACTGAGGTACGTAAGCGAGCTCCACATACGCCTTGTTGGGCCCCGCGTACTGCACGTTCTCCACATCCCCTTCGAGTGTTCCGTACTGTGGTGGATCGAGAATCGTGAACTCGAGGGGATAAGCGTCCGGATCAGCAACATCCAGATCAGGGTGCGTCGCTATAAGCAGGAACTGAACAGGAGACACTTTTGTGGTTCCGATCTCTTTGTACTCTGCCACGGGGGGGCTGTTGGAGAACCCCCCGCCTCCCGTCCCTCCTGCCGCGCTGGGAATCCCTATTGCCAGCATCACCGCCGCAACAACCGCCGCCATTCTGATGAGCATGCCGCTAGTACACTCTCTGTGTGCCATTTGAAGCAGCATGCCTCACAACTCCGGGCCGAGTCGCCGAAAGCTGTATCCCCTGCCACGGCACCTTGTCCGTGATGTAGATCACGCTGTAGAACACTAGAGCACCCCGGGGTGCGGAACACACCCGGGGTGCCTCACCGCCGCTGGTTGCCCGCGTTTACGGTACTAGGCGGATCCTCTCATGGTGAAACGCCTGGCCTCCCATGGAGATCCATACGGAATACTCTCCTGGTTCCAGCCCGCTTGTGTCCAGGCGGAACACGAAGTTGCGCGTTCGCGGCTCGCGCTGACCGCTGATGACCACCTGCTCGACCTCGGGCTCGACCAACGTTCCCGCACCGCCCACCGCAGGATCGACTCTGGTCAACGTAGCCCGGGGCAGACAGTCCTCATCTGCACAAGGCTCCGGGGCCTGGGCAGAAAACGCCAACACTGCACCCACGCCGACTTCGCGCGGTAACCGTTCGGCCGCTTGTCGTATCAACGTCTCCTCGTTGATCGCTCCCGGCGTGCCTATGATGCAGTTAAGATCGGCATCGATACCCGTCGTGATGATTCTGCGGTTTCCTTGCCAGTTGTCATCGATATCCGGTGCCAGGGGATCGATCCGCTCCATGGTGCCCAGCTCATGACCCCCGTCGGTACCGTAACCCGCGGCCCAGCCCGTGCGGTCCGGATTGTCGGCGTTTGCTGTGTCCATGAGGTTGCCAAAGCTGTCCAGCAGTTCGATGACATCACCCTCAGGGGTGAAGTACAGTTCGTATGGAGGCTCGGTGTCATAGATGAGATCAGCCTCCAGGTCACAGATTACCGTGTCCGACTCGCGCTCAAGGACATAGTAACCGTGCGGTTCGACGTACCCCTCAAGCTCGACTTCCTTCCAAGGCTCGCGGTACTCAGCAAGCACCTCTACCTTGCCTGTGCCGTCGGCGCGGATGGATACGTGGTCCTTGCCCGTGCCGTCGGAAAGCGTCACCCTGCTTGGGGACACGAATTCGGCCTGTGCCTCGTTCTCCACAAAGCTGAAAGCTACGGTGCCTCCATCGGGGGCAGCTCTCCAGGCACCGCCATCCCAGACCTCAACAAGAGCTGTCAGCTCTTGCGTATCTCCAGCTCTGAACTCAGCCTCGGCAGGGGACAGCGTAACCCTGGTCTCGTACTGCACTGGAGATGCCCCGTCGCCACCAGCCTCGCCAGCGGGTTCCCCTTCTGAGCCCCGTCCAGTAGCCTCTTCTCCGTCCGCTACATAGACGAGGTTCGCCTGCGCCGATACCGGGTCCCGCCGGCGCCAGCGGAGTATCCAACCGTCGAGGTCTACCCTCTCGCCTACAGTGTTCAGTAGCTCTACCCATTGGTGCGAGATGCTCGCCGGGGTCCCCTGCCATGCGATCTCGTTGATGGCGATCGGGGCACCAACCGCCCCTCCACCACCGACCGGCTCGTCACCGCAGTCCACGACCTCGATATCCACAACCCCAATCGCGAACTCGCCAAACGGGTCCGTTACCCTAAACGTTATCGTATCGGTCCCAAGGAAGTTCGGGTTCGGCGTGTACGTGACCTCCACAGCGGCACGGTCCGGATCGTCGTATACCACAGCATCGAGCTCTCCGGATACCACTCCGTTCTCCGGCGCACCCTGGATGGTGAACGTTAGGGGGTGTTCATCAGGATCAGCAAGCGGGTCACGCCCCACCAGGTCAAAGGTGATCGACTCATTCATACAGACGGTGTACGAGGCATCCTCGGCAAGGAGGTACAGCTCGACGTATTCTTTGGTCGCCGGGCTTGAATTCTGCCCGGTCCCATCGGTTTCCCGTACAACTGTCAATCCGCCAAGCACTATGGTCACCTCGGCAAGGGCCGTAAACGTTTCCTCGGCGTTATGGTTGATCTCCACCTGCCAAGCGGCGGATAGGCCGTCATCGGCCACGACGGGCCCACTTATGATCGAAGGACCTTCGCTCGGATCGGGGGTCACCGTGAAGCCGCTCAACTCCCAGCTTGTGGGCTGCACACCTTCGGCATACGCCGTCACCACAAACACGTGCGGATCGCCAAGCTCGTTCGTGTCCGCCTGGGGAGTGATCTCAACGTACCCGTCCACCCAGTCCTTCTCCGCCTCGTTGGAGGTGATGTCCACCGAGGCGCCCTCAACGAGTCCATCGTACGAGGCGGTGACTGTGGAACTTCCCACCTCGGTTGACGTTAGCGTCGTTGTCGCCTGACCGCTTCCGTCCGTCACCGCACTCAACGGACTCAGCTCACCCACACCGCTCAGCTCGAACGCGATCTCTTCGCCCGCCACCGGCTGCCAGGTCACACCATCGCTCGTCCACTCCAGCGTCGCCGTGAACACGTGGTCATCTCCCACCACGTTGGTGTCGGCCTCTGGGGTCAAGCTCAGCCGAACCTCGATCCAGTCCTTCTCCGCCTCGTTGGAGGTGATGTCCACCGAGGCGCCCTCAACGAGTCCATCGTACGAGGCGGTGACCTGCGAGCTCCCCACCTCGGTCGAACTCAACGTCGCCGTCGCCTGGCCCTGGGCGTCCGTCACCGCACTCAACGGACTCAGCTCTCCCGGGCCTCCTGTGATCGCAAACGTCACCGTCTCGCCGGCCACCGGCTGCCACGTCGTCCCGTCCGTCGTGTACTCCAGCGTCGCCGTGAACACGTGGTCGTCACCCACGACGTTCGTGTCCGCCTCAGGGGTCAGATTGAGCCGGACATCGATGTAGTCCTTCTGAGCAGCTTCGGTGTTCCGGCCGGCGCCGTCGGTCGTCCGCACAACCACCGTCCCATCCGGGAACTCCATCGTCACCGTCGCACTCGCCTCGAACGTCCCCGGCGTGCTGCTGTTGATCGAGTACGTCCAAGTCCGGGCGAGCCCCGTTCCCGTCGGACCACTCACCAGCGTCGGACCGTCTTCCGGATTCGGAGTAACCTCAAAGTCAACAGACCACGAAGTGGGTTCCTCCCCTTCCGCAGTCGCAGCCACCGTGAACACGTGCTCGTCCCCAACTACGTTCGTGTCTTCTTCGGGCGTGATCTCAATGTATCCGTCCACGTAGTGCTTGACTCCATCTTCACTGTTTCCACCGAGCCCGTCGGTCTGACGCACCACGGTCGTACCATCGAACGCCATCGTTACCTCGGCCGACACCGCAAACGACTCCACCTCATCGTGGTTGATCTCAAGCGTCCACGTGGCACTCATCCCGTCCCCGGCAACGTTCGGCCCAGTCAAACTCTCGCTCAACGGACTCGGACTCACGCTGTAGTCAAGCTCCCAACTTGTAGGCTGCTCACCTTCGGCATACGCCGTGATCGTGAATACGTGCGGGTCGTTGAGCTCGTTCCACGCCTCCCCAGGCGTCACTTCGATGGTTCCGTCCACATAGGTCTTGTCTGCATCAGGAGAACTCTCCCCAGTCCCCGTGGTCGCAGTCAGCGTACCATCCCCATACACGTCCGCCGACGCCCCCACCGTCACCACCCCTGACTCGCTGGCGGTGATCGTGGCGGACGACAGGCCGCCGATTGTAGTGGTAGTGGTGGCAGTGACGAACGTCGCCCCGATCGGGTTGTCCACAAAGCTGAACTCCACCTCTGTCCCGTCAGGTGCAGCCACCCACTCGCCACCATCCCACACCTCTACCGTCGCCGTGAACTCGTGCTCGTCCTCGACCTCGTTCGTGTCCGCTTGTGGTTCAAGCGTGATCCTAGCTTGGCGGTACTCGTACTCCTTGGTTGCTGTTCCTGAGTTCTGCCCGGCCCCATCCGTTTCCCGTACCAGAGTCACGTCGGTACCGAACGTCATCGTCACCGTCGCGCTCGCCGCAAACGTCTCCGGTGAGTTGTGGTTGATCGTGAGCTCCCATGTGGCGCTCATCCCGTCCCCGGCAACGTTCGGCCCAGCCACCGTCGGACCGGTGTCCGGATCAGGAGCGACCTCGTAGTCGGTCAACGCCCAGCTTGTCGGCTGTCCGCCTTCGGCGTACGCCGTGATCGTGAATACGTGAGGATCCCCAACCTCGTTTGTGTCCTCCTGGGGGGTGATCGTTACGTACCCGTTGACAAGCTCAACTACCGCCTCATCCTCGTCGGTGACCTGTGCCGTATCGTAGTAACCGATCACGTCGGCGGTGTTGGTCAGCGGTCCGGGGAGATCGGTTTCCTGAACCGTATAGCTGGGATTCGGGACCAGTGTGTGCGTTGCCCCCGGCGCAAGGGTGCCGACGTTAACGTCCAGACCGAGTTTGCCGTCGGTCACTGTGACGTCCGTCAGCGTGACATTCCCTGTGTTAGTGACGGTGATGGTGTATTCTAGATCATCCCCCACAGTGGCATAGTCTGCGTCAGCCGTCTTCTCAATACTGATCGACGCGTCCTGCTCCGCCGTCACCGTTTCGCCGTCCGTATCCGTTACCGGATCGTCGTTGGGGTCGTAACCGGTCACCGTGGCCGTGTTGGTGAAAGACCCTGCGTCAAGGTCGTCCTGCGTGATCGCGTATGTCGCGCTGAAGGTTGTGTGATCCACTTGACCTGGCGCCAGCTCAGCGATCGGCCCTCCGCTTACCGCAACCTGTGGGTCGTCCAGCGTCACGTTGCTCAACGTCACGTTGCCCGTGTTCTCTACTCGGAACGCGTAGGTGATCTCATCTCCGACAGCGCTGTAGGTCGTCGGATCGGCCGTCTTCTCAAGCGCGATCAAAGCCTGCTGCTCCAGGGGGACGGTCTCGTCATCTTCGTCTTCCACAGGCGTTCCGTTGTAGTACCCAGTCGCTGTCGCCAGGTTGTACACCTCGCCCGCGTCGATGTCCGCCTGGGTGATCGCGTACGTGGCCGTGAACGTGCTGCTGGCCCCAGGGGCAAGCGTGCCTACACCGTGCGTCAGGTCCAACTTGCTGTCGGTGACCTCAACATCCGTCAACGTCACGTTCCCTGTGTTTTCCACCGTGAACGTGTAGACAATCTCATTCCCAACCTGCGGATACGGTGTAGCTAGCCCGCTGAGGTCAGTGGCTTCCTTGTCCAAGCTGATGGCCGGACTCTGATCGGCAGTGATCGTTTCCTCGTCTTCGTCCGTCACCTGCTCGTTGTTGGGGTCGTACCCTGTCGCCGTGGCCGTGTTCTCCACCTGCCCCGCATCGATGTCAGCCTGGGTGATCGCGTAGGTGTACGTAAACGACTCCTGTTCACCCGAGTCCAGCGTGATCGGACCGAAGCTCTGCCCAAACAAGGGGTCCTCGACCACTACGTCGGTCAGCGTTACGTTGCCTGTGTTCTTTACCTCAAAGGAGTACGTGATCTCCTGACCTACATAGGAGTACTCCTGCGGGTCGGCGGTTTTCGTCAGTGCAATATCTGCGTTCTGTAGTGCGTCGACGGTCTCAGCGTCTTCGTCCGTCACTAGAGAGCCATCAGGGTCGTACCCTGTTACTGTTGCTGTGTTCTTGAAGTAGCCTCGGTCCAGGTCGGCTTGCGTGATCTCGTACGTCGCGCTGAAGGTTGTGTGATCCACTTGGCCTGGCGCCAGCTCAGCGATCGGCCCACCGGTAACCTCATCAACATCCAGGTCCTCCAGCGTCACGCCCGTCAACGTCACGTTGCCCGTGTTCTCCACTCGGAACGCGTAGGTGATCTCCTCCCCCACAGCACTGTAGGTCGTCGGATCAGCTGTCTTCTCAAGCGCGATCAAAGCCTGCTGCTCCAAGGTCACCGTTTCGTCGTCTTCGTCCTCCACCGATGTGCCGTTGTAGTAGCCCCTACCCGTCGCCAGGTTGTACACCTCGCCCGCGTCGATGTCCGCCTGGGTGATCGCGTACGTGGCCGTCCCCGTCGCCTCCTGCCCCGGCGACAGCGTGGTCGGACTCACGCTCACCTGCCCCACTTTGGAGTCACTGACGCTCACATCCGTCAACGTCACGTTCCCTGTGTTTTCCACCGTGAACGTGTAGATAATCTCATCCCCAACCTGTGCAGGATCACTCAGCCCGCTGAGGTCACTGGCTTCCTTGGTGAGCTCGATTCCTGGGAGCGCATAGAGTTCCACCGTCGCGGAGTCTTGGTCCTCCACCGTGAAACCGCATGGATCGGTGCCCTGTACAGTGGCGGTGTTGGCCAATGGCCCAGGAAGTTCGTCCTCACTTACCGTATACGTTGGCTCAGGGGACAACGTATGGGAGGAGCCTGGGGCGATTTCGCCTATGTTCTCGCTCAATCCCAGTTCGGCATCGTTGATGGTCACGTCAAATAGGGTTACGTTGCCGTCGTTGGTCACGGTAATCGTGTAGCTGACCGTGTCCCCCACGGTAGCTTCGGAAACGTCGGCTTCCTTAGAGAGGGAGATCTCGGCGTCGTAGTCGGTCTGCACCATGGCCGAATCGCTCACCGGGCCAACGGGCTGGTTGCATATGTCGTACCCTTCGGCAGTAGCCGTGTTTTCCAGATCACCACAGAGGTCATCCTCGGTGACGGTGTACGAGGTGTAGAAGATCTCAGACGCGCCTACATCGAGGAAATTGATGAACCACCCATCACCTGTAAGGTCGTCCTCAACGTTGATGTCTTCCACCGGTACGTCACCGGTGTTGGAGACGGTGATGGTGTAGTTGATCGTCTCCCCGACACCGGCAGTGCTCACGTCCGCCGTCTTGTCGATGGAAAGCTCGGAGTTGCAATCCTCAGGGCAAGCGGGCCCCTGAACCGTGTAGTAACACTCGTTAGGACCTGCCTTGATGGCCGCTTGGACCTGCCCTTCCGGCCAATAGCCCTCTAAGGTGATCCAGAAATCGCGAGTCTCGTTTTCGTCAAAACCGTCGTCGAACTTGATCCCGTAGACCCCTGTGGTGGGATCGTTTCCACATACCACTGTCCCGGGGCCTGCGTCAACCAGATAACTGCAATCGGCGCACAGCTCAGGGAAACCCAACACCCAGTGGCTGATGGCGTTCACGCCCTGCCCGCCGCCGCTTGTCACCCGGTATTCGAATGTAGTGTTGGTGCCGTCGAAGTATGATCCCAAGAATTCAATGTTATGCTCGTCACACTGATCTTCAGCCAGCGAGACGGCTGCCACAAGCAGCAAAAGACCAAGTGCAAACCCCAGTAGAGCTACGCCACGCCTAGACCACGATCCAAACCCCGAAGCGTTTCCCATGGTTCCCTCCTCCATGTACGCTTCGGCAACCGGGCGGCCTCACGGAGGCCCACGGCTTTGCGCCCCGCCCTCACAAGCGGTTCGCCATTTTTCGGCGTACTGTGCTTGTTACCTAGTGCTAACTGTCTTTCCGGAACCGGCCCTGTATCGTCAGGGCCCGATCCACATGTGATGCGTCAACAAGACCCTCTTCGACCAGGATCTCACCGAGCTGGCGATTGCTATCCTTGGCGCGCTGGCGTTCCAGCGCGGCCTCCAGCTCCCTGGCGTTAAGCGTCCCCAGGTCCATCAGGATCTCGCCAATCCGTTTGCCTTGCTCGAAGTGCTCCTCCAGAATGGACAACACGACCGAGGAGCGGGACTTGCGCTCGCGCAAGGCCTTCTGGTCCACAAGATCCATCAAGTACTGGTCTTCATCACTGTAATACAAGGTTACCTGCATGTTCTCCCCCAGCCATCTGTACGGGCGGCCGGCAAGACAGCAAAAAACCGGACCACCGGTTTCGTCCCGGCAGCCCGGCAGCCCGATCTGGGTCCGCGGCTTTGCGCCCTCACCTTCCAGTGAGTTTGCCCTTTACAGGACCTCTTAATCTTATAATGCATTATATGAATGCACGGGCAGGAGTCAAGTGGACACTTGGCTGTAACAAATGCACTTTTCTACCTTCACGTGCTTCACGTATGTTGGTACCGGCGCAAGCCTCCACAGTGTGGCTGCAATCAACGCCCGAGCGTCCACTGCGTGGCTGCAGCAGTGTCGACCAGCCCAGCCCCGACGTGCTCGCGGCCGGCACCCTGGGTGGCGTCCGCTGCCGTGGTCTGCAGGATCGAGCGCAGCTCGCTAGGGGTGAGCTCACGGTTCAACGATAGGAGAAGCGCCGCCGTGCCGGTCACATGCGGCGCAGCAAATGAGGTACCGGACCCGGCGCGAACTTGTCCGCCCGGATAAGTGGAAAGAACACTCACTCCAGGTGCAGCAAGGTCCACCTCAGGCCCCCAGTTGGAGAAGCTTGCCGGTCCCCCTTGCTCATCTACAGCGCCTACAGTAAACACCTCGGGGTAGCGGCCGAAGTACCCGACCTTGTCACCGTCGTTCCCGGCAATACCTATTACCAGAACCCCTTCTTGATCGGCCTTCTGCAGTGCTTCCCGGACGACGGACGGGGGTTCGACGCTGGCATAGATGGAGATGTTGATGATGTGGGCGCCATTGTCGACGGCGAAGTGAATGGCTTCGGCAAGTTTGCGCCAGTCGGACGAGAAGAACAGGCCACGGGAGTCCAAGAAACGCAGGTCCATTATCCGGATCTGCGGGGCCACCCCTCCGGCGCCGGTCGCCGAGTCGAACGCCCCTGCGATGAGAGCGGCAACAAATGTTCCGTGCCAATGGAGCCGCGACCCCTCCATCGGGTCGGCATTTCCGTCACGGAAATCCCAGCCGTGGAGGTCCCCATCGACATCGGCCCGGTGTGTCCCGTGCGGGAGGCGCACTTCCTCGTAGGGTTGCGTCCACATGCGCCCGGCCAACGCCGGTACAGTGCGGTCGATGCCCGAATCGATGACGGCAACAACAATCTCCTCGCTGCCCGCGGTGATCTCCCATGCTTCGGGCGCACGGACAGCGCTAAGCCCCCAGCTCGGGGTGGAGCCAGGGGGGAGAGCGAAACCGCCCGCTCCTCCCGCTACCTGGGGCCCGTCTCCAAACCCCAGGCTGAACGTCACAACCGCCAGCGCGATGAACCCCAGCTTAATCCTGTGCATAATGGCCACCACCGTTTACCGATGGTTTCCCTTATATTATGCCACAGGAGTAGCCGGTTTAGACATGCGCGATAGGAATTGCGCGGTTAGGTTAGCGGGAGCCTGGGGTCGGACAACGATCAGCTATCGGAGGGGAGTGGGCGATCCTCCTCCTTAAGGAGCCTCCGCGCATCGTGCTGCGCCATCGTGTTCCAGAAACCCTTGCCTTCCGGCTCGGCTTTGAGCACATGGTGCAACAGCTCATCGAATAGCTCCCATTCGCCACGGGGGCGTGCCAAGTGGTTCGCGTATTCAACATAGTTCATCAGGAATTCGGGAGCCAGCGCAAGAGCGTGCTCGAAATGCTCCCGGGCCCGATCAACCGAACCAAGCCATCCTCCAACGAGCGGAGTGGTGGCTAGGTTCGCCTCCATGGCTCCCAGAGAGCGGTGCCCCGCTGCCCCGAAGAACTCTTGATCCAGCTCTATCAGCCGCCCGTAGATGACGGGAAACTTATCCACTGCTTGCACCCGGAAGGCATGCCAGCGATTGTCATCCAAAAGCCTCCCCCACGAGTCGCCCACCCAAAGGAGCGCGCCGGGCTCATCCACTCCAGCGAGATACTCCTCCAGGGAGCTTACCGACATCCGCTCCAGCTCCACATACGAACTCAGGCCCATCGCCTGTGCGGCGTGGTTGGCTGATGCTGTGAGGGACTGCCGTTGTTTGCTTTCGTCGTTGCCCTCGTGCCGCAGAAGAACCGCGTGCTCGTGCCAGAGCTGAGCCAGTTTAACGCTCAGCTGCTCCTCTCCCGGCTTGTGCATCAGCGCCTCCTCGTACAACTCGATGCACCGTTCAAGCACCGCACGTTCTTCGCGATGAGGGAGCAGTTCATCGGCCTCGGCAAGCAGTCCTTCCACTCCAGCGACGCTCACTCCGACTGCTGATACCACAAGGATAGTCAGGACAGACACCATTTCTTTCATTGCACACCCCTTTCACACCAGCCCTCCCGATAATAGCGCACTCACGCGGGCCGCTCCCCGGAGGGGTTGAGCACATATGGAAGAGGTGGCTATAATGCGCACGCTGTTATGGACAGGTCCCGTCGTCTAGCGGCCTAGGATACCGGGCTCTCATCCCGGCGACACGGGTTCAAATCCCGTCGGGACCACCAGACTGTCAGTTGAGGTGCTGGGCTGGCCCAGTACCTCGAATACAACGCAGGTGCCATTGCGCGCCGGATACGGTTCCAGACAGGGCAGGGTGAAGGCGCCCACTTCGGTTCACATTGGCTTGTGGGGCGTTCGGACGGTACCAGGGGGGGGTAATCGCGGTGATCGAGAACAGGGTAAAGCGTGCGGACGTTCCGGACGCTGCATGTCAGGACTGCGGGATGTCGCTGCGTGAGGCGACGGCGTACGCAACCTACAAGCGGGATGGTGCGCGGTTGTACAAGTGCGGCGCCTGCTACGAAGCCGATCCGATCCTCCGGCAACGGACTGAGGTGTACAGCCGTGTGTGTGGCTATCTCAGACCGGTGGAACAATGGAACGTGGCGAAACAGCAGGAGTTTCGGGACCGGGCAGTGTATCGGGCGTAATGCAGAAGATCGTGACGCAGCCGGCAGCAAAGAGTTGAGGCCGCGTTCCCTAAGTGTGCTGCAGAGTCCCATGCCCGTTCTTCCGGGTCGATATGCGTGGCCGATGTGGTGCCCCGATCACGCTGCGTTGCTCAACCATTCTGCGCCCAATGTTCGTTGCCCGGCGGCGCGGCTTCCTGTATACGGTGTACTGAGGGTTCGAGCCGGGGTCCCGTCTGACCAGACGAGTATTGAAGCAATCGGGTAAGCCTCCGAATCCGTTCAACCGCCCGATAGTGTTCGTCAGGCCCGGGCGATGCCCTTTCCTCTTGGTTCTCTGTGGCGAGGCAGGTAGACTGCACGCTGTCATGCTCCTCTGGAAACCCGTAACGCTTGCCCTAGCCGTCCTGGCTGCTGACCAACTTAGCAAGTGGGCTGCCGGGGCGTACTTGGCTCCGGGAGAATCGCTGTCTCTGGTGGGGAACCTCCTGCGCATAACCTTGGTGCATAACCCGGGCGCGGCTTTCGGGTTGCTCCCTGAACACACGACGCTGTTGTTGGCGCTTGCCACAGCAGCGGCCGTGGGCATCGGTTGGATGCTTGTCAGAGGAAGATGGCGGATGACGTCTTGGGTAGGGCTCGCCTTGCTTTGGGCGGGAACTGTGGGGAACCTTGTTGACCGTTACCGCTGGGGCCACGTGGTCGACTTCTTGCAGGTTCCTCACTGGCCGGTGTTCAATGTGGCGGACAGCGCGCTCGTGGTTGGCGCGCTTCTGATCGCGTGGCACCTAGTTAGGAGGAAGTGCTGAAACCTTTGTTCGTTGTGCTGGAAGGACCGGACTCCTCGGGCAAGAGCACACAACTAGAGCTCCTGGCGGAGGCAATGCAAGAGAGAGGCATACCGTGTGTGACCACACGTGAACCGGGCGGCACGAAGCTCGGTGCCGAGCTGCGGGAGCTCCTTCTTTCTCCTTCTCGGACGATGAGGCCGCTCACGGAACTCCTGCTCATGGTCGCCGACCGACACGAGCACGTGGAGGAGGTGATTCGCCCCGCGTTGGCTGCGGGACGTTGGGTGATCTGTTCCCGTTATGTGCTCTCCAGCGTCGTCTATCAGGGGATCGCGCGCGACCTCGGGGCCGACATGGCTGAACAACTTAACCAGGCTGCCACCGGTGGATTGGTCGCCGACTACACGTTCCTTCTCGATCTGCCGCCGGAGCTTGCCTACGGAAGAACGGGGCTGCGCGACCGGTTGGAGGGTGAAGGGCTTAGCTTCTACGCCAAAGTGCGAAATGCTTACCTAGAACTCCTTGAATCTCAACCAGGAGCCCACGTCGTCGACGCCACTCAGTCTCCGGAGGAGGTATGCCGCGCCATCCTGGCCCGGCTGCCCCTGCCCTGATATGATCCTTCGGAGTCCACTAGTTGGGTGAAGCTTGCGATGGCCGGGGCTCGGGATCGCGAGGAGGAACAAGTTAGCGCGAGGAGGGGACATGGAAATTGTCTGTGCCCGTGAAGACCTAATATTCGGCGTCAGAGCGGTGGGACATGCACTGGCCGCCCGGAGTTCGATGCCTATTCTGGGAGGGATTCGCTTGCAGGCTCGTTCGAGCGGCTTGGAACTCGCAGCCACTGACCTAGAGCGCGCCATCCGCTGCCAAGTGCCGGCGAAGGTATCCGGCGAGGGCACCGTGGTGTGCCCAGGCCAGGTGCTGACCCAGCTGTCGTCCCGACTCCCGGAGGACGCTGAGGTCACATTGTCGGAGTCGAACGGCCAGGTGCGCCTGCAGTGCGGGGAAGCGGATTTCGAACTCCACTCGTTCCCGCAAGAGGAGTTCCCGCAGATTCCCCAACCTCCCGATACACCACTGTGCCGCATTCCGCGCGACCAGCTGATGCAGGCCATCACGCAGACTTCCTTCGCCGCGTTGAAGGCCTCGGAGACAACGCGCCTTGCCCTTACCGGAGTGGATCTTCTGTTTACCGATGAGGGGATGAAGTTCGCCGCCACCAACGGCTATCGGTTGGCAGTGAAACGGGTCAGCGCCTCCGGTTTGCCGGAAAACCCTGAGGGTTCATTCCTCATCGATGCCCAGAGCCTGGGTGATCTGCAGCGGGTCCTGGCCAATGTGGGCGCCGAAGAGGTGGTGCTGTATGAGGACCAAGCCCAGCTACATTTCGAGGCCGGTCCGGTGTTGTTCTCAAGTCGCCTGGTGCAGGAGCAGTTCCCGGATTTCCAGAGGGTGATCCCAAGTGACTCCGACCTGGGCCTGTTTCTCCCCCGGGAACCACTGCTGGAAACCCTGCGGCGGATGGAGATCACGGCGGCCGAGGAATCGGGGGCGGTAACGTTCAAGGTCACAGAGAAAGAGTCGGCCGTGGAGATCTCGTCGGCCTCAAAAGAGAAGGGGACCGGCAAAGAACGCGTCCGACTGGCAAAACCTGCGGAGAAGAATCTGGAGATCGCGTTCCGCGCGGAGTACCTGATCGACGCCCTGCGCCGCATGAGTTCCGAACAAGTGGCGCTATGGCTATCGGCGTCTGATCGCGCCGGGTTGCTGGAGCCTTCGGAGAACATCGCCCCGGGCGACGAGGGGTTTATCTACGTGTGCATGCCCGTCAGGCTGATTTAAGCGCGGCCCGCACGTGTTCTAGGCCATCCCGAACGGCCTCTGGCAAAGACGCGGCCTGGGGCCCGCCGCCCTGGGCAAACGTGGGGCGACCGCCTCCCTTACCCCCAACGCGCTGTGCTGCCACGCGCACCATGTCTCCGGCCGACACTTGGGGAATGTCGGACACTTTGGCCACCAACACAGCGCGGTCTCCAGCTTTGGTCCCCAGGAGCACAGCACTCCTTCCTAGTCGAGAGGCCAACGCATCGGCGAGGTGCTTTGCCCGCTCAGCCCCCCCTTCGACTACTGCCCCGACGATCTTCACCCCATCGACTTCCTCCACGCGCTGGCTCATCCGTTCGGCTTCCAAGGCGGTGAGCTTCTCCTCCAACGAGGATACCTGCCGCTGGGCAGCCTTAAGGTCCTCCACCGAGCGCTGCACTCCGGCCTCAACCTCACCCTCAGGAACACCTAGGAGCTCGGCCACGCGCGCTCTCTCTTCCCTCAAGGAGGCGAAATATGCCCGGGCCTTTTCGCCGACCAGGGCGCGAATCCTCCTGGATCCTGATCCGACCGCCTCTTCGGCCAGAATGGCCAGGGGGCCGATCTCGCCGGTCCGCCGCACGTGAGTGCCTCCGCAGAGTTCGCACGATATACCCGGGACCTCGATCACCCGCACTTCCTGCTTCCCGCGGTATTCCTCTTCGAAATGCGCCATCGCCCCGACAGCCAGCGCGTCGTCCAACGACATCCACCGAACGGATACGTCCACATCCGTTAGCACGGAGGCAAAGGCCCTCTTCTCTACCAGGGCCCGCTGTTCGTCCGATAGCGCAGCAAAATGTGTGTAGTCAAACCGCACTTCCTCGGGTCCCACCCAGGATCCGGCCTGAATGGCATGTTCACCCACGGCCTCCCGTAGGGCCGCGTGCAGAAGGTGTGTGGCAGTGTGGGCGCGTTCCACAGCGCGTCGGCGCTCCTCGTCCACCTGGAGGCGACAGCAATCCCCGGAGCTAAACTCCCCTTGTAGAACCCGCGTCTTGTGTACGATGCCCTGAGGGGTGTGCTGGACGTCGGTGATCTGGGCCCGCCCCGTGCGGGAGAGGTTTTCCACCCACCCGGTATCTGCTACTTGCCCTCCACCTTCGGCGTAGAACGGAGTGACGGGGAAGAACAACCGCCATTCTCCCTCCACAGCACTGCCGGACTCCGCTCCCTGGGGGTCGATGATGCGTGCCAGTTGGGATTCGCACGTCAAGCGGTCGTAACCGACAAATTCTGTTTCCACCACTACCTGGGCGGATTCTTCTATCGAGATCCCGTCCTCCGCCTGAACGGCCTTCCTGGAACGCGCCCGCTGCCTCTCCATCTCTCGCTCGAAGCCGGTGCGGTCCACCTTCACGCCCGTTTCTGCGGCGATCTCCTCGGTCAACTCGAGGGGAAAGCCATACGTGTCGTAGAGTTCGAACAGCACGCCGCCGGGAAGCTGCGCGTTTGCGCCCAACTTTGCAAGCTCCGACCTGAGCTGCGATTCACCGCTGCGCAGTGTGCGGCGGAACGACTGCTCTTCGCGGGCTATCACCTGCTCAGCCAGAGCACGACGCTCTGCGATCTCCGGGTAGACCTCACCCAGTGTCTCCACCACTGCCGGAACAAGCCGTGCCAACGCACCCTCGGGGAGGGCCAGGCGGTCAGCAGCGCGTACCGTTCTCCGCAGAACACGCCGCAACACGTACCCTTGCGCCTCATTGGACGGAAGCACGCCGTCGGCCACCAAGAATACCAGCGCTCTTATGTGATCCGCGATTATGTTACGTGTCCTAAGCTTCTGTCCTTCCATCCTGGAAGCGTTTCCGGCAAGCGCTTCCACCTCCTGAACCACCGGGGCGAACAGATCTGTGTCGAAGTCGCTCATGACCCCCTGCAACACGGCAGCCGTTCGTTCCAGTCCCATTCCCGTATCGACGCCCTTCCGGTCGAGTTCCGCGAACGTACCGTCCGGTTGGGCAGCAAACTGCATGAACACCAGGTTCCACATCTCGCTGAACCTGGCGCAATCACAAGCCGGGCCTGCACATTGCGTCCCACAGGCAAGTTCCTCTCCCCAATCCCAGAAGATCTCACTGTCCGGGCCACAAGGGCCCGTATCCCCCACCGGGCCCCACCAGTTCTCCTCCTTGCCGAGGCGGACCACACGGGCAGCCGGCACACCGATCTGGTCCACCCAGATGGCGCGCGCCTCCTCATCCTGTTCGTACACCGACACCCACAGCCGCTGGGGATCGAGGCCCAGCTCATCCACTAGGAACTTCCAGGCCAGCTCGATCGCTCCCTGTTTGAAGTAGTCCCCGAACGAGAAGTTACCCAGCATCTCAAAGAACGTATGGTGATAAGCCGTTGTGCCTACGCGCTCGATATCGGTGGTGCGCATGCACTTCTGACAGGTGGTCGCGCGGGGGTGCCTGGGAGCAGCCCGCCCCCAGAAGATGTCCTTGAACTGCACCATGCCGGCCGACGTAAACAGCAAGGTGGGATCATCGGGAACCAGCCCGGACGATGACAGGACCTCGTGCCCCTCCCGCCGGAAGTATTCGAGATATGTTCTGCGCAACGTGTGGCCGTCCATGCACGGATTGTACAGTTGAACACGGGAAGGCGCAGGGGTGCCGATGATCGCCCCCGGTACCGCATCCACCAAGGACAGGTTTCCTTGGCCGCCGCGGGGACCTATGGGTACACTCCTCTCACGGGTGAGGTGATGGGATGAGCGCCATTCATGACGTCTGGGCACGGGAAATACTGGATTCACGGGGGACTCCTACAGTTGAGGCCGAAGTGACACTGGAGGACGGCACGCTGTCGCGTGCGGCGGTACCCTCCGGAGCCTCGACCGGCGTCCATGAAGCGGTCGAGCTGCGCGACGGAGGCGAACGATATGCGGGAAAAGGCGTTCTGCAGGCCGTCCGCAACATTAACGAAACCATCGCGCCTGAGATCATCGGACTTGACGCGTTGTGGCAGGAGGAGGTGGACAGCCTCCTGTGTGAGATGGATGGATCCCCGAACAAGTCGCACCTGGGGGCCAACGCGATTCTGGCCGTCTCACTTGCTGTAGCAAAGGCTGCGGCCCAACACCTGCGGCTTCCTTTGTTCAAGTACCTGGCCGGGATAAGAACGGGATGCATGCCTATCCCCATGATGAATGTGATCAACGGTGGGGCTCACGCGGACAACGAGCTGGCCATCCAGGAGTTCATGCTCGTCCCTCACGGCACGGAGCGGTTCTCGGATGCCCTGCGCCAAGGCGCGGAGGTGTTCCATACCTTGAAGAAGCTGCTGAAATCCGCCGGGCACTCCACCGCAGTGGGAGATGAGGGCGGGTTCGCTCCGCGCCTTGGCTCGGATCAGGAAGCGATCGAGTTCTTGGTGGACGCTATTGAGAAGGCCGGATACACCCCGGGAAGAGACGTGAGCCTCGCTCTAGACTGCGCGGCAAGCGGGTTCTTCGATGAGGCGAAAGGCGCATACAGGGTGGCGGGCCACGAGTACGAAGCAAACGGTTTGGTAGAGCTGTACGAGGGATGGAGCAAGCAATATCCGATCCTGTCCATCGAGGACGGCCTCGCTGAAGAGGATTGGGATGGATGGGCAGTCATGGCCGACCGCCTTGGGGAACGACTGCAGATCGTAGCAGATGACCTGCTCGTCACCAATGTGGAGCTCTTGAAAAAGGGGATCGAACGGCGCTGCGCCAACTCTATCCTGATCAAACTCAACCAAATCGGCACGGTCAGTGAGACCCTTGAGGCGATGGAGACGGCAAACCGCGCCGGGTGGACGTGTGTGGTGTCCCACCGGTCAGGTGAGACGGAGGATGTGTCTATCTCTCACCTGGCTGTGGGGACGGGGTGTGGGCAGATCAAAACCGGTTCGCTGTCGCGCTCGGAGCGCGTGGCAAAATACAACGAACTACTAAGGATTGAAGAGATCTATGAACCCCCTATGGCGAGGTGGCCAAAGGACGGAGAGGTCTAACCCTCCCGCCCGCAAGGTAGCTGTAGTGGCAGGTGTGCTCATCGTTGGAGGGCTCGGCTGGCTATACGGAAGCACCCTGGCGGAGCTACTCAGCCTGCGCGTGGAGGTAGCTGCGTTGCACAAGAGGGAGTCCGAGCTAGCGCACACCCGGGATCATCTGCAAGACAAGCTGGAGTCGGCCGAGGAACCTGAGGTTGTGGAGGAAATGGCCCGGCAGGTCCTGGGGTGGGGGTACGAAGACGAGGAGCTGGTAATACTCGTGGAGGACTGAGCATGGGTTTTGTGCATCTGCATGTCCACTCCGAGTACTCGTTGCTCGATGCGACCAGCCGCGTGGCGGATGTGGCTCGGCGGGCAGCGGAACTCGGGATGCCCGCAGTGGCCCTTACCGACCACGGAGTGGCCTCGGGGCTGGTGAAGTTCGCCGCCGCCTGTCGACAACACGGAGTGAAGCCCATCTTGGGCTGTGAGCTGTATATAGCCAAGGGCAAGCGACACGAACGCGGCGGGGGTACGGGAGACGAACCCTACCACCACCTTGTGGTGCTGGCCGCTGACTCCACAGGGTGGCGGAACCTGACCACACTCATCAATCGAGGACACACGGAGGGCTTCTACTACAAGCCGAGGGTGGACCTGGAGCTTTTGGAAAAGCACTCCGAAGGACTGATCGCGTTGTCCGCTTGTGAATCCGGACAGGTGCAGCGCCGCCTGCGCACCAGCGTGGACGAGGCCGTGCAGGCAGCAGGAAGGCTGGCGGAGATCTTCCCCGATCGGTTCTACCTAGAACTGCAAGATCACGGTCTGGAACGCAACCGCAAGCTGATCACCAGGGGCCTTGAGCTGGCCGGCAGGTTGAACCTTCCCTATGTTGCCACCGCCGATGTCCACTACCTCAACCCTGAGGACGCCGAAGCTCACCAAGTGCTGATCAACATTCAGGGAGCAAAACGTATCGACGAACCCGGCGCCCGTGCCTTGGACGGAGACGGATATCACTTCCTTACGGAGGAGGAAATCCGAAACAGGTTCCAAGAGACGCCGCAGGCGGTGGACCGCTCGCTGGAGATAGCCGAGCGTATAGAGTTCGACCTGCAGCTGGGAGCACGATGGCTGCCTAGTTTTCCTGTTCCGAAAGGTTATGACGACGCACAAAGCTACCTGGAAGAGCGCTCGTGGGAAGGGACCAAGAGAAAGTACGGCAACCCGGTGCCGACCGAGGTACGAGAGCGCCTGGAGTACGAGCTATCGGTGATCGGACGAAAAGAGCTGGGCGCCTATTTCTTGATCGTGGCCGACTTTGTGGACTACGCTCGCCGGAACGACATCCCGGTGGGTCCGGGTCGCGGTTCGGCCGCCGGGTCCCTAGTCGCCTATGTGTTAGGCATTACCAAAGTCGATCCACTGGAATACGGGATCCTATTCGAACGGTTTCTGAATCCCGACCGGGTGAGCCTGCCGGACATCGACATCGACTTTTGCATTAGAAACCGCGATCAGGTCATCCGCTATGCCGCCGACAAGTACGGACAGGACCATGTCGCCCAGATCGGCACGTTTGACCGTCTGGCTTCTCGGTCTGTGCTGCGGGACGTATCGCGGGTGTTGGGTATTCCATACGAACGGGCGGATCGCATAGCAAAGCTGGTTCCGTTCAGCATGCCTTTGGAGCGCGCACTGGAACAGGTGCCTGAACTGAAGTCCGTAAGCAACGAGGACGAAACCACACGGCGGCTGTTTGCCATCGCCCGTAAGCTGGAAGGGCTGCTGCGGAACGCTTCCACCCACGCCGCTGGGGTGGTCATCACCCCCGAACCCCTGGAGAAGTTCGTTCCACTGCTCAGGCTCACCGACGGGGAGTACGTAACCCAGCTTGATATGCATGATCTAGAGGCTTTGGGCCTGTTGAAGATGGACTTCCTGGGCCTGAGAAATCTGACGTTGCTCGCCGACGTGCGCAGGCTGGTGGAGGCACGCGAAGGCTCGGCGCCGGAGCTGGAGGACATCCCATTGGACGACGAGAAGACGTTCAGCCTGGTGCGGGATGCCGACACCACGGGCGTGTTCCAACTTGAATCCGCCGGAATCAGGGCCTTGGTAAGACGGCTGGAACCAAGCGAGTTCCGTGATCTAATAGCCATACTCGCCCTGTATCGGCCCGGGCCACTGGAATCAGGGATGGTCGAGGACTACATTGAACGCAAGCACGGACGTCAACCTCCCACACCGCCGCACCCGTCGGTGGGGGACATCCTCGAGGAGACGCACGGGCTCCCCATCTACCAAGACCAGGTGATGCTCATGGCGCAGAAGGTGGCCGGCTTCAGCTTGGCTGAGGCAGACAAACTGCGCAAGGCCATGGGCAAGAAGAAGCCCCAGGTCATGGCCCAGATGAAAGCCCGATTCATACAAGGGTGCATGGACAACGGAATTGACAAGCAGGAGGCCCAACAACTGTTCGGCCATATCGATAAGTTCGCCGGCTACGGTTTCGTCAAAGCACACGCCACCGCTTACGCGTTCGTCACATACTGGACGGCGTACTTCAAGGCTCACTACCCCACGGAGTTCATGGCGGCTTTGCTTTCCAGCATGCTGGGCAACACGGACAAACTCGCCTCCTACATCGGCGAGTGTCGTGACATGGGGATCGAGGTATTGCCTCCAGATATAAACGAGTCCGACGTCGATTTCACCCCGGTGGAAGAAGGCAAGATACGCTTCGGCCTAGGGGCGATTAAGCATGTTGGTCGCTCGGCCGTGGAAGCCGTGCTGGAAGCTCGTGGGAACGGGTTCACCAGCTTCTTCGAACTCTCCCGCCGGATCGATCCGGAGCGCGTCAACCGTGACGCTTTGGTGAGCATGATCAGGGCCGGTGCCCTGGACGGTCTGGCCTGTTCGCGCAAGGCATTGATATCTCAGGTGGAAGAGGCGCTGAGGCTGGCACAGATCTCCAGGCGCGAACGCCTTAGCGGGCAACATTCGTTCTTCGGCGCTGATGAGCTCACTCCGGCGCTTGGCATGGAAAGCGAGGAGTTCCCCAAAGACGAACTCCTGCGCTTCGAACGGGAGCTGCTCGGGCTGTATCTCTCGGGCCACCCGGTGGACGCGTACGAACCACAGCTCCGCGCAGCCGGTGCAATATCCTTGGCCGATGCTTACCATCGGGAAGGTACCTTCACCACGGCGGGGAGGGTCAAGACCGCCAAGGTGATCTCCACTGCAGACGGAGGGAGGATGGCTTTCGTCACGCTTGAGGATCGCACAGGGGAATTGGAGATCGTAGTCCCGCGCAAGATATTCGAGCAGGCACCTACGCGGTTCGTCGACGACTCACTGGTGAAGGTGAAGCTAAGGGTCTCCACCCGCAACGGGAACCGCCGTTTCTCAGCGGTGCACGTGGAGCCACTGGCCGAGGGACCTGAGGATTGCGTAAAGGCTTGTACGATCACTATCCCTGCCGAATCTGCCGAGCGCC
>SL_5KL_010_SEDDRAFT_10000106_pt1 | contig 46435 bp, 43 predicted proteins | sample SodLakKL_010_SED_FD_9118 | JGI IMG/M metagenome (IMG submission 9118)
GATGTTGGAGACAGGGTCGAAGACCGCCTCAAGGATAGGGGTATCGGCCTCGATCTACGCAATCTCAACCCCGATGACCTCGACGACCTCATCGAGGCCCTTGCCGACCTCGAGGTGGACGTTGAGAGCAACGAAGAGAAGGTGAGAGTATTCGTGGAGTAGGCCGTGTCGGCCCGCTCGAATCAGATTTCGCTTGACACCGACCACCGGGTCATATATCATGACCTGTTGGTTCGGGCTAACCGATCAATTCCGCCGGGTCTGCGCGTCTGCGAAGCCGATGGGGCGGGCTGGTAACGTAGGCTCAATTCATGAGCAACAACAATACTAAGACATTTGTTATTGCCCTCGGGGGGAACTCCATACTAAGGACGAAGGAGAAGGGAACCCCCGGAGAGCAGTACAAGAACCTCGACCGTACAGCAGAGCAACTACTGGACCTGCTTCGCAGCGGCAACCGTGTGGTAATAACCCACGGCAATGGCCCGCAGGTGGGCAATCTGCTGCTGGCCGGTGAAGCCGCTGCCGACACGGTCCCGCCCATGCCCCTGGATATCCTCGGGGCACAGGCCCAGGGATACATGGGCTACATGATCCAGAACACGCTGGCCAACCACCTGAGGCGGGCAGGAGCGCCGCGGAATATCACCACTGTGGTCACGGAGGTGATAGTTGACCGCGGGGATCCGGCTTTCCAGAACCCATCCAAGCCGATCGGACCTTTTTACGATGCCGCGAGGGCGGAACAGCGACGCAAAGTGGATGGCTGGGAGATGATCGAGGACGCCGGACGCGGCTACCGACGGGTCGTGGCGTCGCCCTTGCCGGTTGAGGTTCAGCAGTCCAGGATAATCAGGAGCATGCTCAACAGTGGCGAGATAGTGATCGCCGCCGGAGGAGGGGGCATCCCCGTGGTGAGAGACGACAAACGGGACCTGCACGGCGTCGAGGCCGTTGTGGACAAAGACTACGCTTCGGCACGCCTGGCCATCGAGATCGATTCCGATGTGCTTTTCATTCTGACCGCTGTTGAGTACGCGTATAGCGATTTCGGCGGACCGCGGCAGAAGGCACTGGAGCATTTGACGCTTGCCGAGGCCAGGGAACTGCTGGCGGCCGGGCACTTCGGGAAGGGGAGTATGGAGCCCAAGATGCGGGCCGCAGTGATGTTCCTCGAGGAGGACGATCGCTATCCATCGCGCGTGCGGGAGGTGATAATCACCCTGCCCGAGAAGGCGGCGATGGCACTTGAGGGCAAGACCGGCACGCGTATCTTCAGATAGACCTGTGAGTGCCGCAGGATGGACGGACTTGACGGGCGCAGGTGGTCTACCCGTTACGCCCAATCCGCAGCGTCCTCTGAAAGAATCGGCGCTTCGGAGCCCGGCGTGCCGGCCGATGGCATAGTATTAAGGAGGTGAATAGTCTTGAAGACCAGAACACTCATTATCGGTGCTGCGGGGAGGGACTTCCATAACTTCAATGCTTATTTCAGGGACAACGACCGGTTCGAGGTGGTCGGTTTCACCGCCTCTCAGCAGATACCGGGCATCTCGGGCAGGGAGTATCCTGCGGCACTGGCGGGGAGGCTCTATCCTGAGGGGATCCCGATCTACGCCGAGGAGGACCTGCCGCGGCTGATAAAGGAACTACGCATCGACGTCTGTGTGTTCGCATACAGCGACGTCACATACAGTCACGTGATGGGGGTCGGTGCCATCGTCGAGGCGGCGGGCGCCAGCTTCATGATGCTGGGCCCGAACGACACCATGCTCAAGAGCAACAAGCCGGTCATCTCCGTGTGCGCGGTGAGAACGGGCGCGGGCAAGAGCCAGACCTCGAGAGTGGTGCTCGACGTCCTTACCAGGAACGGACTCAAGGCCGTCTCCATCCGCCACCCCATGCCCTATGGCGACCTGGTCGCCCAGAAGGTGCAGCGCTATGCCGAACTATCCGACCTGGAGGAGCACCACTGCACGATCGAGGAGATGGAGGAATACGAGCCGTACATAGTGCAGGGCAACGTCATATACGCCGGAGTCGACTACCAGGCCATCCTGGACGCCGCCGAGCGGGACCCCAAGGGCTGTGACGTCATCCACTGGGACGGAGGAAACAACGACTTCCCCTTCTATAAGACCGACCTCATGATAACGGTGGTCGACCCCCACCGGGCGGGACACGAGGTGTCCTACTACCCGGGCGAGGTCTGCCTGCGCATGGCCGATGTGATTGTGATCAACAAGGTCGACAGCGCGAAGCCGGAGGATATCCAGACCGTCAGGCAGAACATCGAGCGGGTCAACCCCAACGCCACCGTGGTCACCGCGTCCTCTCCGGTCACGGTCGATGACCCCGAGATCATCACCGGCAAGAGGGTGCTCTGCGTAGAGGACGGCCCAACGCTCACGCACGGTGAGATGACGATGGGCGCGGGCACGATTGCCGCCCAGCGATTCGGTGCTGCGGAACTTGTCGACCCACGACCTCACACCGTCGGGGAGATCGCCGAGGCGTTCGAGCGCTATCCTCACATCGGGCCCCTGCTGCCGGCCATGGGTTACGGCAAGCAGCAACTCAAGGACCTGGAGACGACGATCAACAAGACCGACTGCGACTCAGTGATCGTGGGCACTCCCATCGACCTGAGAAGGGTGATAAAGATCAAGAAGCCCAGCACGAGGGTACACTACGAACTGAAGGAAATGGACACGCCGACCCTCGAAGGGATACTGACCGGCTTCGGCAAGGCGCAGGGACTGCCCATAGAGTAGCAGGGTCAGTACGCGGTCAGGGCTTTCACCGTCTTCCGGTCCAGCTGCCGCACCACCGCTGTCAGCAGTTCCACCGCGGCGTCGAAGTCGCCTCGATGCAGGATACTGCCGTGGCTGTGCACGTAGCGCACCGGCAGGCTGAGCGCGACGGTTGGCACGCCGGCCGAGTGCAGGTGAATCGCCGCCCCGTCGGTCCCCCCGCGAATCCTGTCCGCCCGGATCTGGAGCCGAATCCTGTGTTCCCTGGCCGTGTCGACGATCAGGTCGCGCAGTCCCCGGTTGGGGATCATATCCTGCCGGAACAGGGTCACCACCGGGCCTCCGCCCAGCCGGAACACATGGCCCTCGTTAGCTGCTCCGGGCATATCGTTCACCGCGGTGCCCTCGAGGATGATCGCAACATCGGGATCGACCAGGCTCACGCTGGTCCTCGCCCCCCTCAGCCCCACCTCCTCCTGGACGGTTGCCACGCCGAACAGCGTATTGGGATGGGCGACGTCGAGCATTCTGCGCAGCGAACTGATCACCACCGCGCAGCCTCCCCGATCGTCAAAGGCCTTGCCAAGGTAGGTCCTGCCCCCGGCCAGCACGGTGAACTGGCTCACGGGCACGATGGGGTCGGCCACCCGTACTCCCGCCTTCTCGACCTCCTCAGCGGACGCACAACCGATATCGATATACATGTCCTTGCTGTCGACCAGCTTCTTCCGTTCCTCATCGGACAGGAGGTGGGGAGGCTTGGCGCCGATCGTGCCCATGACGTCGCCCTTTGAAGTCTTGATCGCCACGCGCTGGGCGAGGAGCACCTGGTCCCACCAGCCTCCGATGTTGGCGAACCTGATGAAGCCTTCCTTCGTGATGTGACTGACGATAAAGCCGATCTCGTCCATGTGGCCGGCCAGCATTACCCTCGGCTCGGCGGCCTCGCCCTGCTTCTTGCAGATAACAGAGCCCAGCCGGTCGTGACTGACCTTGCCCAGCGGTTTGAAGTGCTTCTGAACCAGTTTTCGCACCTCGGTCTCGTGACCGGAGACTCCGCCGGCCTCGGTCAGTTCCTTAAGCAACTTCTCGATCTCGTCCATGTCCCTCCTTATCTAGACAAGAAGAGGGGGCTCCCGGCTGTCGGCCAGGAGCCCCTCTCTGCTTACTGCAGATCGACGAATGGGGGCCAGGGCACCGGGGGCTTATTGTGCAGCAGGCTGATCGTCCTGGGGGAAACCCAGCGGTACATGTTCAGCTTTGCTCCCGCTTTGTCGTCGGTACCCGATCTCCTGGCGCCGCCGAACGGCTGCTGACTGACGACGGCTCCCGTCGTCTTCCAATCATATATATTGCCCGCGGCATAGCGCAGTCTCTCAAGACCCTCGCAGAGCGTGGCGATGCTCCCGGTGTTGACCGCTCCGGTCAGACCGTAAGGACTCGTGGCATCGCACTTGTCGAGAACTCCGCGGAAGTCCTTCGCGCTCATCGTGCAGATCGTTATCACCGGGCCGAAGATCTCCTCCTCCATCGTCTTGTAGTTGGGGTCGCGGGTGATGATCAGCGTCGGGTAGACGAACCAGCCCGGCTTGTTGGTGTAGGTACCGCCGATCACCTCCACGTTCTTATCGGCCTTCGCGCCATCGATGTACTTCACGATCTTCTTGTACTCGGACTCGCTGATGATGGCGCCCATGTAGTTCCTGAAGTCGGCGACATCGCCGGTGCTTAGTTGCTTCATGAAGGCGGACAGGTGTTTGTAGACCCTGGGCCACATGCGCTCTGTGATGTAGACCCTCGAAGTAGCGGAGCACTTCCGGCCCTGGTAGCCGAAACCGCCGACGACCATGGCCGAGGCCACGGTCTTGGGGTCATCATCGTCGTAGACGACGATGAAGTCCTTCCCGCCCGTCTCGCCTACGCAGGAGCGGTGGGGGAATCCGTAGCGGTATATGCCCTTCTCGGTGTTCTTGCCGATCTTGCCCACTATCCAGTCGAAAGTGCTTGTTCCTCCCGTGAAGTGGACACCGGCCAGGCCCGGGCTGTCCAGCATAGCATCTCCCAGTGCTGCGCCGCTGCCGTGGATGATGGACATGACCTCGGGGGGCATGCCGGCCTCGTAGAGCACCTCGAGCATGGTATGAAAGCAGAACACTGAGTCAGAAGCCGGCTTGCAGACGGCCACGTTGCCCATCATGGCGGGAGCCGTCCCCAGGTTACCGGCGATGGCCAGGAAGTTGTTGGGCGACAGAGCTGCCACGAAACCTTCCAGCGGACGCCAGTCGGTCATGTTCATGCTGAAGGGCTGGCTGTCCGGCTGTTCCTTGTAGATCTGGTAGGCGTAGTAGGCGTTGAAGGCCCAGAAGTCGACCAGTTCCAGGACATCGATCATGGCCTCGTAGGGGTTCTTGGAGAGGTCCTCCATGGTAGCGGCCATTGCCTTGTAGAAGTATTTCGTTTGCAGCAGGTGGGCGGCCTTGCGAAATATGTTGAGCCTGATGTACCAGGGAATCTGGTGCCATCTTCCGCGGGCGTCCAGTGCCGCCTGGATCGCCTGCTCCACGTGGCTTACCTGGGCCTTGGCATATCTGCCCAGCAGCCTCTTGTTGTCGTGCGGAGCGACGCAATCTCCGAGGTCGTCGGTCATAATCTCCTTGCCGCCGATGATCAGCGGCAGCTTTACCTTCGTGGCGTCCTTCTTCCGCAGGTCCTTGATCGCCTCCTCCAGCAGCTTTCGCTCGGGCGTGCCCCTGGCAAAGCCCGGCATCGGCGCATTCGGCGGCTTGGGTATTTCGGGAATTCCATCGATATTCAGCATTCTTTCTCCTCCTTACGCTGTTATCTCAACAGCCCGTGTTAGTGCTACCGGGCCGTCTAATCCATCGTCGGATGGCCACCATGTTGCCCCTGTGTTGCCGCGGCCTTCCCCCCGGAACATCCCGAACCGGGCGTGTGTCTTGACATAACACTCCCCCGGTGGAAACGGGGCATGGTGACAGGTATCGGGTTCTTTCCGGCAGCAGGGTCGGCCATTGGTCCCACACACTCAACATCCGGGCTCAGTATAACCGAGATCGGGTTTCCCCTGCAAGCTCGTGCGCCGGTTGACGAGGGAAGCGAGATTGGGACAGCCTGCGCCGTATCTGGACATGCGACCGGACCGTCTGAAAGAAGCTGGATGGTAGCGATCGTGGTCAAACCGACAGAATGGGGGCAGGTCTGGTGAAGAGTCAGGACAGGGTAGAGGAGATTATCTTCGCGAGAGGAGCTGGGCCAGTGTACGGGGCTCCCCGTTGAGCTCTCCCAGGAAGCGCATGACCTCCTCGCGCTTGAACCGGCGATCACCCCGGGAGTTGATGCGACAGGCCTGTATCCGCCCCTCGTTACTCCAGCGCCTCAGCGTGTTGGGGTGGACGTGGAGCATGCGGGCCACCTCCCGGATGGTAAGCAGGTTACTTATCTGTTCTTCACTTGCCATATCCTATCCGCTCTTTTCCTCACCAAACATGTCTCAAGGTTAACCTACTTGAGCCAACCGCACAATCACCCAAAGGTATGGCTTCTGCCGGAAAAGAGTAATGGGAAAATAGTCCGAGAAATCTCCGATATTGGTAAGAAAGGTTAAGTAATTCTGTTGACTTATGCTCGCTGCTGGCATATCCTTGATATGGATAACGGAGAATCACCGGGGCCGGTGGTCCGGACCCCGGTGCGGTAAGGAGGGATAAGCCGGGAGATCGAGCACCACATTTTCAGTTGGGGGACGTTGAGGCCGGATCTGTAAGTTGGTCGCTTGGATCCGGTGGAGTCAGTAGCGAAACCGACCCGCAGGGTTGGTTTCGCTTCTTTTCGTTAGGTGATAGACATGAAAACGCTCTTTGTTGGTTTGCCCGAGGAGATATCCAGGTATATCCTGCTGGTTCTCAAGGTGAGGTGGCCCGGTGCGGTGCCGGTCCATGCCCGTGAAGAAGAGGAGACACTGCATCTGGTCCATTCCGAGCAACCCCATCTTGTCGTGCTACATCTTCCCGGGCAAAGCGATGGTTCGACACATGAGGAGCGCTTCGGCCTGATCGCCAGGATTCGTGAGTTGTCCGAGGTCCCTCTGATATCCGTCGGAGAGACCGATGATGTCATGGACAAGGTCAAGGCGCTTGAGACCGGTGCCGACGAATGGATATCCGCGTCGTTTGTCCCCATGGAGTTCATTGCCAAGGTGAACGCCATTATGCGCCGCTGTCACAATGATGAGGGAGTGTCATCTCTCATGGACGGGCGGCTGGCCATCGATCACGCGACACGCCACGTGTATGTCGATGGCAACCCTGTGAAGCTGACCCCGATTCAGTATGAGATACTCAGCCACCTGGTCAAGAACTCGGGAAGAGTGTGCACAAGCACCGAACTGCTCCAGCGCGTATGGGGGCCTGGCTACGGTGATGACAAAGAGATACTCAAGCTCAGCGTTCACCGCCTCAGGTCCAGGATCGAGAAGGACCCCTCTGATCCTGAGATCATCCTCAACGAGAGAGGGGTAGGCTACATCATAAGGGCGACTAACTCCGATAGGTAGGAGACAGCCCCACCCCGGATCTGTGCAGCCTTACTGAGAAGTCTCGCCTTCTTGTCTCGAAACCACCGGATCGCCGCGCTTCGCTCGCGATGACCTCTCTCCTCGTCATTGCGAAGGGCGTCAGCCCTGAAGCAATCTCGCCTATGTCAGCCGACGACATTCCCCCCTCTTAAGGTAAGAGGGGGTTAGGGTCCCGACTGTGTCGAGGTCCGATGACTCGCGACTCCTGTCGGAGATGCTCGATGTATCGGCAGGAGTTATGAACGGTGCGGGGCACCATGACCATGAGATCGCCACGTCCCGATGATATCGGGGCTCGCGATGACAGTGGCTTTGCCGACCGCTGACCGCTGAATACTTCTGAAACCATTTTGAAACCTTCTGTAACTCGGAAGTTACGCGATGTAACCGGTTCAACACTGACATCGCAGGCACTCCGGTGTAGACTTGAACTAAGCGTAGGTACCAGGTGCCAGGGTCAGAAGTGAGAAGAGTTTTGCTGGTTTGTGCGGATTCTGTGGTGACGGACGATCTAACTTTCTTTCTTCAGCACTCGGGTTTCCAGGTTTCCAGCGTCGTCGAGAGCATGCAGGCAATGGTGGAAATGGGCAGACGCACTCCGGACGTCATAGTGATGCGGGAGAACAGTCGTCGGTTAAACGGCGATGAACTGTGCATCCGCATCCGTGAGCTGTCGGACGTTCCGATCGTGGTGCTCGGGCAGGGGCAGGAGGAACTGGCGGGGGTGGAGATGCTGGAGATGGGTGCCGACGCTTATTTGACCTCCCCCCTGGATCCGCGCGAACTGCTCGCCAGGATCCGTTCGTTGCTGCGCCGCAGCGGTCATCCCCCCAGAGAGTGAAGGGGGACCATCATGGATCAGCCCCTGAGCATTCAGACTAATCGTTCGTGGGTAGGGCAGGGCATCCTACCAGGTGTGTTCGACGGGCGACCGGTCCCCATCACTAAAGCTTCTTGTGACGCGTCCTGGTGATGCAGATGCAACCGTGGGTGTTCTGTAACAGGATCACCACGAGGTGAAGGAGTTCAGCTTTCATCTTCACGAATGGAGCCCGGCCACGGTGTTGGGCTACCTGTTCAGTTCTCACAGAAACCGCGTCAATTGTCCGCGCTCGGATCTGCGTTCACCCTGGGAGTTGATGATAGACCTTTGTCCTCCCCTCGTTACTCCAGTCCCTCAGAGCAATCACCCAAAAATGGGGATTCTTCCAGGAAAGGATAATGGTAAGGCACTCTAGAAAATGGGGCCCGACTCGCGAAATCTTCTCAGGACCCTGCCTCAGAAGGTATTGACAAACTCCTTCCACGGAGTATAATTATACGAGGCATGATCTATAGTTCAGCATTCAAGTAGCATGAATCAGGCAGGGTGCGTGTATGGTTATGGTCCCTGATCGTGGCTCGTTCGATGGGATGATGGAAGGCACCTTCTCGAAATGCTAACTGATGTGAGACTAATGTCACAGACAGGAATGCCCTGTCTGCCCATATAATAAGGCATTGTACTTGAACAACTGAATACGAAGCAGGGAAGCTGAGAAGCGCCGCCTGTGATTGGTCACCTGGACGGAGTGGAGCGAATGGTGAAACCGGCCCTAAGTTGTTGGGTCGGTTTTCTGTGTTTTGGAGATGAGAGTAGACTATTTCACCCTGCAGGAAGGGCAGGAATTCCTGCAGGTAACGATTATGATGAGCTAGCCGATGGCTCTGCCGGCCGGCCTGCCCGGCCGGGGTCGATGAGGGCATAAGGCAAGAGAAAGACCAAACAGCAATCAAGAGGAAAGCAAAAAGGAGAGAATAATGAGAAAAGGAATATTCAGTATTGTGCTGGCCGCGGCATTGGTGCTCACCATGGTGCTGACGCCGGCGGTGGTCGCCGATAACGAGAACGGCAATGGATGCGATGACTGTGAGCCCCTGATGGTTGTTGACCTGATTGCAGGTCAGAACATGGGGGTGGGAACGGTCACAGTAGAGAATGACGATGAGAAACTTTGCGTCACCTACGCGCTAAACGAGGAAGCCCTTGATGAGGGCTGGGGGATCTACGAGACCCACCTGGCAATAGGTAACGAACTCGCGGACATTCCACAGACCCGTGGCAACAGGTGGGGTACCAACCCGATTCCCGGCCAGTTCGAATACGGCGACGATGAATTGGAGGGGGTGGAAGAGTGGGCATTCTGCATCCTGCTCGAGGATCTGGATGTCGATTACGAGGATGAACTCTACATCGCTGCCCACGCGGTGGTCAAGCGTCTCGCCGGGTACGGCGATGCAGTAAGCGCAACCATCTACGGTGTCGGAACAGTCGTGGGTAACGAGAATGAAGGCAATATCTACGTGATTTATCCGCTCGCGCAAGAGACCGATGTCATCTTCGAAGACGTCTGGGGCGAAGCTAATATGACCCCTGGACCACGTTGGTATCCGAATGCACTTGCCTTCGATGAAGAGAATGGGAGGCTGTACTTCACCCTGGACCAGAACAGCCTCTACTTCTTTGACGTCAAGACGGAAGCGGTGGTAGACGCTGATCCCGACAACAAGTTCAGCAACGACGACAACGTGCTGGGCGCGGCGTTTGGTGATGGATACTACTGGTACCTCATCAACCGCAGCAATACACTAGGCAAGGTGACGTTCAACGGTGACGGAATCGTTACTGACGTGGCCAAGTCTGCAATGGTTGGTGCCCCAGCGCTGACTCAGGGCGATATCGTCTACGATGACCGCATGATCTATGGAAGCAGTGGTACTGGTGCGGGGGGCATAAGGGGCTTCTTCTCCTACCACATCGAAGAAGAGGAGTTCATCATCCTGTACGAAGACCCAAGTTATCTGTCCTTGCAGCTCGCCTGGGGACTGGATGAATACGGTGAAAAGGTCCTCTATGGTCATCGTGGCATAGAAGGCTGGTGGTGCACGATCGACCTTGAAACCGGGCTGAACGCAAAGCTGGAGACCGAGGAGAACGATCTCTGGACTACCGATCGCTTGGAGGACCTCGCATCCGGGTTCGAGTACGAGGAGATCTGGGAAGACGAGACCGCCTGGGGCGAGGGCGAGCGCTTCAACAAGCGCGGGAACTGGGGCATGTGGTTCGAGTACAAGATCTGTGACCCCTGCCCTGAGGCACAACTGCTGCTCAACACCGGCGCGGAAGAAGGAATGAACCATTGGGATTTCACCCCAAGTGTGGTCCGCTCGATCGACGAGCGCCTACAATCAACTGGAATGGTCTACTCTCGTTCCGGTGACTACTTCTTCGACTTCACAGGAGCAGACGTCAGCGCCGAGGGAATCGGCTATGCGGCGAGTATGTCGCAGCGGGTAGACGTCACAGGGTATGATGGTTGCCCGTTCACGGCAGGTGGATGGATCCAGACCGAGCTGTGGCCCGATTCTGCGAAGACTGACATCGAGGATAATGACTACGGTAAGCTCATAGTCACATTCTATGACATTGACGATAACGTACTGGAGAGCTTCACCACAGGCATAATCGGTAACCCAGTGAAAGGTCATCCCACTACTGATGGTAGACAGTATGCTGAGTTCGACCTGGCCGGGGCTGTCCCTGCCGAGGCAGTATATGCGGTATACGAACTCGAAGGCTACCTGATCCAGGGGGCATTTATCAACGTCTTCTACGATGACCTGTACTTCTGGGTCGGCAAGTAACACAATCGATGACCTTAATCGTGTAAGCGAAAGACTTGGTATAAAGGGAGACCGCTTGTTGGGCGGTCTATCCAATCGAGGTCCGTAGATGGAACGGACAGAGGCCCCTAGCGACAGCCGGGGGTCTCTGTCTTCATCTGGGTGAATTAGACGCGCATGGCTGCCCCACACCTTCGGTGCACGACCCCCGACTATGGTCGGGGCAGGCTCTAAAGGGTCGTACTACAACCGTGCGCTCCTATCTGTCCGGTCGCACGCGGGCTTCGCGATGACGTTCAATCTTGTAGGATATCAATGCGTTGGAGCATCATGACCAGCGCTGCGCATTCGTCCATTGCCGTGACCCGAATTCAGCCGGAAGATCCCTGCCCGGTTGATCCGAGCTAGATTTGGGGTGTCTCCTCTTCGTGGCCGCCTATCGGCAAAGTGCGAACACGGATACGCTTGTCGTGGAAGATGACTATGCTGCCGTCCCTCAACGCCTCCTCCAGATTTGGCAGGTTGGACAGCAGAAAAGCCACCTGGTCACAGGGACGCCTCCATGACCGGCGGAACAGGATCACCGATGGTTTCCTCAACCTCCTCAGAGCCAACAAGGCGGCAAAGTCAGTATCGGCCGATATCAGGACGCGGTCGTCGGCGGCAGCTCGCACGAAGATGTGCTCATCAGAAGCGGATTGGAGCCGAATCTCCCTGAGGTGGATAGCATCGTGGCCAGCGCTGCGCAACCCGTTTGCTACCAGCGGTGACAGAGCATTGTCTACCAGGAACTTCATGGAGTTGATACAAGGGGTAGTTCTCGCTCCCGCACCGCTTCGGCAGCGTAGCTAAGGGCCTGGCGTATGTCTTCCACCTGCAGATCCGGATAGGCCTGCATGATCTCTGATTCGCTCATACCCTCCGCGACCATTCCCACTACAGTAGAGACGGGGATCCTCACATCTCTTATGCAGGGCACACCCCCCATTCGGGCGGGGTCAGCTGTAATACGATCGAATACCATTTGCTCTCTCCTCATATGCACTGGTAGAGTCAAACCAGGGCGGAGCCTCACAGGCTTGTTCCACATATTCTATCATGACGGCTCACACTCGGCCCAAGCGTTACTCATTAGCTGCCCACTGACCGCTGATGGCTGAATGCTGAATGCTCGTCCTGTCTCTGCGAGGAGTCCCGATTCCATCGGGACGACGAAGCAGTCTCGTGTCAGGAGCACGGGATCGCCGCGTCCCGACAAGTCGGGCCTCGCGATGACGGGAGAGGGTGGCGGGATCACGGGATCGCCGCGCTTCGCTCGCGATGACAGGAGGGGGCGATGATGGGATAGGGTGGGCGGGATCGCGGGGAGATTCTTCGTCCCGATTGGATCGGGACGAAGAATGACAATGGGGGAGGTCAGGATGACAGGAGACGGCGATGACAGCAGGGGGCGTGCGGGGGGCTCCTGCACGGGCTGATGTATAATGGCCACACGGAGGATGCATGGCCTGTAGAATGCTGGTGGCGATCGGTGATATACCCAGGGCGGTGGTTCTTGAGGGTTTCCTGGCGATGGCCGGGAACAGGAACGAGGAGCATGAGTACCGGGGCCGGCCGGATAAGGTTCACGGCGATGGCTGGGGAGTGGTGACGAGGAGATCGGGCAGGCTCACATGCTACAGGAGCAAATCAGCATGTTGGGAGGATCCGGCTTTCGACGGCCTGTACGGAACGGAGATGGAGTTCATGATGCTGCACGCGAGGAGGGCATCGCCGGGCATCGCCGTGAGGCACGAGTTCACCCACCCGTTCGAGCATGACGGTTGGTACTTCTGCCACAACGGAATGGTGCACGATTTCGCGGCCAAAGAGACGAGCGACTCGCAGGAGCTGTTCCGGGTGATCCTGGAGAACCTGGTTCGCAGTGGGAACATGGTCGAAGCAGTGAAAACGACGGTCGGGGCGCTCAAGGACTACTCGGCGGTGAACTTCATACTGATCGGCAGCGATCAGGTCTGCGTCCTCAACATGTACGGCAGGCGGGGAGAGACATCCCCGAAGTATTACACCATGAAGTATCTGCAGACCGAGGCCTGCACGATCGTGTCCTCGGAAAGGCTGCCGGGACTGGACCACGGATGGCAGGAATTGGAGAACGGGAGTCTGCTGACGTTGAGTATGCCCGGTGAAGCGGGATCGTTCAGGACCGCGACCCTGAGGCAGACACGGCTGCGGCCGACCTGAGTAGATCCTCCAGCACCCCCCGCCACCCGTCGCCCAGGAGCCGCATATCCAGCCTGATCTGCGTGGTACCTATCCTGACCGCGCCGTCGTATCGTCGGCCTTGAGACTGCCGCGCTATGCCGGCGATAACGGGCTCGACGGACTTGAGCACGACATGTCTGCCCTGGGTGTAGACCGAGGTGATGCCGGCGGCCATGGCCAGCACCTTTATCCTGACGATGTAGAGAAGGTTCGCGACCTGGTCGGGCATCGGGCCGAACCTGTCCTCAAGTTCGGCGGCCATGTCATGTGCCTCCCGGACATCCTCCATCTTTGCCAGCCTGTGGTAGAGGCCGAGCCGGGTACCGAGATCGGAGACGTACTCCTCGGGTATATAGGCATCCAGCGGCAGGGAGATACCGGGCCACTCCCTGTCCCGTCCCGGCATCACGCTCTTCCTGGCTTCGCCGGACTGCTTCGCTCTCAATCCTTCGACCGCCTCGGCAAGCAACTGGCAGTAGAGGTCGAAGCCGAGGGCGGCGATGTGGCCGGACTGCTTTGCACCGAGGAGATTGCCCGCTCCCCTGATCTCGAGGTCCTTCATGGCTATGGCGAACCCCGAACCGAGTTCTGTGGCCTCGACGATGGTGCGGAGCCTCCTGTACGCCTGGGGAGTCAGCTGCCTGCCCCTGTCGACGAGGAAGCAGGCATAGGCCTGGTTGATGCCGCGACCCACTCTGCCCCTGAGCTGGTAGAGCTGACCGAGGCCGAACCTGTCGGCACGGTCGACGATAAGCGTGTTGACATTGGGCATATCGAGGCCGAGCTGAATGATGGTGGTTGTGAGCAGGACATCATACCTGCCGGCTATGAAATCGGTCATGACCTTTTCCAGTTGCTCCTCGTGCATCTGTCCGTGGGCGATGGCGATCCTGGCCTCGGGGACGGCCTCCTGGAGCCTGGCGGCGGCCAGGCTTATGCTCTGAACGCGGTTGTGGACGAAGAAGACCTGGCCGTTTCTCTCGAGCTCGCGTAGTATCACCTGCCTGACGAGGTCGGCGTCATAGACGCCGACGTAGGTCTTGACGGACAGGCGGTCCTCGGGGGGCGTCTCGACGATGCTCATGTCCCTGATCCCGCTCAGCGACATGTGAAGCGTGCGCGGGATGGGAGTAGCGCTGAGGGCCAGGGTGTCCACCTCCTGTCTTATCTGCCTGAGCTTCTCCTTCTGGACGACGCCGAACTGCTGCTCCTCGTCGACTATGACCAGACCCAGGTCCTTGAAAACGATGTCCTTCTGGAGCAGTCGGTGGGTGCCGATGCAGATGTCGACGGTGCCGCCGGCCAGCCCCTGGATGATCTCTTTGTCCTTCTCCGGTGGGCAGAAGCGGCTCAGCATCTCCACCCTCACGGGAAAGGTCTGCAGCCTCTCGGTGAAGCTGATCAGGTGCTGCTGGGCGAGGATGGTGGTGGGGACGAGGATGGCTACCTGCTTGTTGTCCATGACCGCCTTGAACGCGGCGCGCAGGGCGATCTCGGTCTTGCCGTAGCCGACGTCGCCGCAGATCAGCCGGTCGGCGGGCCGGGCCTTCTCCATGTCCTCCTTGACGGCCATTATGGCCTCGATCTGATCGGGGGTCTCCACGTAGGGGAACGAGGCCTCCAGCTCCTGCTGCCAGAGCGAGTCAGAGGAAAACGAGAACCCGGGCGCCAGCTCGCGAGAAGCGTAGAGGTCGAGGAGTTCGCGGGCGATCTCGGCCACGGACTCTTTGACCTTCCTCTTGGTGGTCTGCCACTCGCGGCTCCGCAGGCGGCTCAGGCGGGGAGGCTCGTCGCCCGCGCCGACGTAGCGGCTGATGCGGTCCATCCTGTCGGTAGGCACGAAGAGCTTATCACCGGCGGCGTACTCCAGCACAAGGTAGTCGCCCTCGATTCCGCGGGAGGCCATGCGGGTGAGGCCGGCGAACCTTGCGATGCCGTGGTCGACGTGAACGACGTAATCGCCTTCGACCAGCTGGGGGAGAAGCCAGCTGCGGCGGACCTTTCTTCTCCGGGAAGCGCGCGGCTGCTTGACGAAACCGAATAGTTCAGAATCGGTGATGAGGGTGAGCCGGTCATCAAGCACCCAGCCGCCATCGAGGGAACCATGAACCAGCGTGATGGATCCCGGTGGAGGCACCTCCTCCACGGTTGATGCCGGGCGGGTGTGGATCTCCTCTCGCTGAAGAAGGTCGGCCAGGCGATCGGCCTGGTGGCTGACGACGAGGACGCGCCTTCTCTGCCGCACCAGCTGCCGGGCTGTCTTCATGAACCGCTCGAGCTGACCTCCGTAGCTCTGCGGCCTGCTGAAGGGGAGAGCGCGCAGGTGATCGGCATCCGGCGTGTCCGTGGCGGAGTCCGAGACAAGGGCGAGGTGCTGTCTCGACTCCAGGTGCGACTCGACCGCATCCCGGTCCAGATAAGGAGATGGAAAACCGGCGGGCAGGTCTCCTGCCTCTGTCCGGGCAGCCCTGAGATGCTCGCTCTCCTCGCTGAGCCGACCGATGACGAGTTCAATCCCCCCGGGTTCGTCCAGTATGACGAGCGTGCCGTCGGCGAGATAGTCGAACGCGTTTCCTGTGTTGAACAGGGGGGCGTAGAACTCAGCCCCCGGGAACCACTCTCCCTCCTCCAGCCGGGCAAGGTCGGTCTCAATACGCCGTCTGGCTTCTTCAGTGCAGCTTTCCAGGCCGAGCGATGAGGGCCGTGAGATATCGGTCACCGGAAGGAACTCCCTTACGGGGGTCACGGTGAGCGAGGTTATCATGCCGCACGAGCGCTGATCCTGGGGGTCGAAGTGCCTCATGCTCTCGATGCGGTCACCGAAGAACTCCAGCCTGGCCGGCAACTCGCCGGTGGGAGGAAAGACGTCCAGGATACCTCCCCGCCTGCTCATCTGTCCGGGGGTATCGACGGTCTCCTCCATTTCGTACCCGATCCTCTGCCAGCGTTCGAGCAGCTCCATGGGATCGGCGGTCATGCCCTGCTCCAGGACGTGGCAGGCATCGGCGAAATCGCTACGAGGCATCGTCCTGTTCATGACGGCCAGGCCCGAGGCGACCACCAGGGGAGGGCCGTACCTGTGTGATTCCAGCGCGAGTGCGGACAGGGTCCGCAGCCGCTCCAGGGTCTGTTGACTCAGGGCGGAGAGCCGATGACTGTCATAGGGCAGGAAGTCCGGTTCCGGGAGCCGCAACAGATGGGCCCCCGGGGCACACCATGCCCCGAGCTGTTCATAGAGCCTCCTGGCATTGTCGGGCTGAGCGGTGAGCAGCAGAATCGGGACATTCAGGTGGTGGTGGAGGGCGGCTACCAGGTAGGACCTTGCGACATCGGGGACCGATGCTCGATGGTCTCCCTGCCCGGCAGCCAGCGAATCCGCGAGCCGCCTGAAGGCGGGAGAGTGGGTGATTAACGATAGCAGACAGGAGAGATTTGCGGTCTGCAGGTCGCCGGCCACGTGCATCACTATAGTATAGTGACCGGGCCGGGCCATTTCCAGTCTTGCTGACGGTCATCACCGGCCGAGCCACCAAATTGACATGCCACGAAGGAGACGCTATCATGGTCAGGGATGAGTGAGGCGTGGATGCAGGGTTGCCGGAGCCGACAGGCCTGTAGAAGGAGCGATCGATAGACCTTGGAAGCAGCGCTTCAGAAGAAACTCTCAGATCTGCCTGGCTATGCGCAGGAGCTGGGCCTGGACCTTCAGAACAGGGACGACAGGTTCGGCTGGTTCGTGGCTGCCGTTCTTCTGACCGGTGGAGAGTCGGCACAGATAGCGAAGGACACTTACAGGACGCTGCGCAGCAAGGGGCTGGTGACTCCTGAAGCGATCATAGAAGCGGGCTGGGACAGACTTGTGGAGGTGCTGGACGCCGGGGGCTATGTGGTCTACGACTTCGCCACGGCATCGAAGATACTGGACATAGCATCCAAGATCAAGGAGAGATACGGTTCGCTCGAGGACCTGTATTCGCAGGCCAAGAACGAGCGGGACCTGGTGAAGAGGCTGCAGGAGTTCAAGGGGGTGGGGCCGACAACCGTGAATACCTTTCTCAGAGAACTCAAGGGTATCTGGGAGAAGGCGAAGCCCGATCTGTCACCCGTGGCCATGGAAGTGGCCTCCAGATTGGGGCTGTGCGAGACGGACCTCGAGGAGCTGTCAACAGAGCTCGCCCTGGTGAGAGTGGGAGCCGACTTCTGCAAGGGGAAACAGTGTCTTACCTGCCCGGTACAGGGCGAATGCACGAGCCCGCATCTCCGCTAACCTCGCAGCTCCGGTAAGGCCGGGCACTTTCCGGGAATCGGCAGGGCATGCAGCGCAACGACCGCTGCTCCCCAACGCTGCTGACAGGTGATAGCGGGGAAGAGCCCAGCGACGTCACATCGCTGGCACCAAGGAAAACGCTCCATCCCATCCTCGTCTGGCCCCGGCGTTGCCATACGCTCCGAAATGCTGGAGAAAACGGGGGCGATGGGTTACAATTGACGGTTGCCGATAACCATTACACGTATGAAGGGACTCCAAGAATGATGAAGACTCAGAAGGTGCTGACCGAGGTCGAATCGAAGGAACTGCTTGCGAAAGACGGGATACCGGTGGTCGAGGCGAGGCTTGCCCGGAACAAGAAGGAGGCGATAGCGATCGCCAGGGAGATCGGCTTCCCGGTGGTGCTGAAGATAGTCTCGCCGGATGTCGTTCACAAGACCGATTCGGGAGGCGTGAGGCTGGGCCTGGCCAACGCAACCCGGGTAGGCAGAGCCTACAGTGAGATCCTGTCATCGGTCAGGCAGGCCTACCCCGGGGCCAGGATCCAGGGCGTCTCCGTGCAGCAGATGGTGCCTCCAGGAGTGGAGGTGATCGTAGGTATGAGCAAGGACGTCCAGTTCGGCCCGGTGCTCATGTTCGGTCTGGGCGGCATACTCGTGGAGGTCTTGAAGGACGTCTCCTTCAGGATCGCACCGGTCAGCAAGCGGGACGCCGGGGAGATGATCAGGGAGATAAAGGGATACCCGGTGCTGGATGGTTACAGGGGCCAGGAGCCGGCCAGCGTGACTGCTCTGGAGGACCTGATAGTGAGGGTGTCCGAGTTCGTGGAGAAGAATCCGCAGATCGAAGAACTCGACCTCAACCCCGTGTTCGCATATCCCGACCGGGCGGTGGCGGTTGATGCACGCATAATACTGTAGCCGGGACGCTGGCCAGGCTGCCGGGGCGATGAGGCAAAGCCTCCAAATCTGACCTGCCAGCGGCCCTGCGGAGTGTTCATCTTGTCCGACGATATACTCAAGCAGTTCGATCCCGTCTTCTACCCGAAGTCGATTGCTGTCGTCGGCGCGTCGGCCGACGCCATGAAGGCGGGCTCTTACTGGGTACAGACACTGGTCTCGGCCGGTTACCGCGGTCCGATCTACCCGGTCGGCTCGCGGGGTGGCAGTATCGCCGGCCTCGAGATATACCGCAACATCAGGGATATCCCGGGAGAAGTCGACTACGTGATCGTGGCCATACCGAGTCGGTCCGTGCTCGATCTCCTTGATGACTGTGCCGCGAAGAGCGTCAGGGCCGTCCAGTTCTTCACGGCGGGGTTCAGCGAACTGGACACGGAGTCGGGTCGATCGCTGGAGGAGCGGATGGTCGAGAAGGCGCGGTGGGGAGGCTTCCGCATCATCGGCCCCAACTGCATCGGCGTGTACTGTCCGGAGCACCGGGTCTCGTTCTTGATGGGAGCGATTGGCGAACCCGGTTGCGTGGGCTTCGTCTCGCAGAGCGGAGGAATCGCCGGAAAGCTGGCGACAAACGGCATGGCCCGCGGTATAGGCTACAGCAAAGGGGTCAGCTTTGGCAACGGCATCGACCTGGACGCCAGCGACTTCCTTGAATACCTGGCTGCGGACCCTCAGACCAGGGTGATCGGAGCATATCTGGAGGGAACAAGGGACGGACGCCGGCTGTTCAACACCATGAGGGAGGTGTCGTCGGTCAAGCCTCTGGTGGTCTGGAAGGGGGGAAGAACGGAGGTGGGGGCCAGGGCTGCCAGGTCGCATACCGGTTCGCTGGCCAGTTCGCCGTCGGTCTGGTCGGCCGTGCTGAAGCAGGCTGGGGCGGTGGAGGTGCACGGCCTTGACGAACTGACCGACACCCTTCTTCTCTTCCAGCACGCGGAGCACTGGCAGGGTGCCCGGGTAGGCGTTATCGGCGGACTTGCCGACGGGGGCGGCGGCATCTCGGTCTCGGCAGGCGATGCCTGCACGGAGATCGGGCTTGAGGTTCCTCCCCTATCCGATCAGACAGATCGAGCGCTCAGGGAGCTTCTGGGCGAGGTGGGGAGCATCCTGGGCAATCCGGTCGACGTTAGCCAGGCGCAGTTCCGGGGATTTCCCGCCCTGTTTCAAGCTATCGAAACGGTTGCCGGCGATGCCAGTATCGATTTCGTCCTGATACAGCAGGACGTCGATATACTTCTGCCCATGTACTCACGGGCAGGGCTGGAGACGATCAACGACTTCTTCATAGAGCTCAGAGGAAGGTTGGGTAAGCCACTGGTGATGGTGTTGCCGCCCGGCCCGGTTGAACAGGAACGGCTCCGGCTCGAGCAGAAGTTGCTCGCAGCATCCATCCCCGTCTTGTCCTCCGTGGAGCGTGCTGCCAGGGCGATTTTCAACGTCAACACCTACTTCCGGCGACGCGAGATAGAGGCCGGTCAGAGGGACGCTGCCTGACGGGCCATACCGGTGCTGTCTATCTGCACTCTTACCCGAAATCTGACATGTACCGGCGATTCTTTGCCAGGCCTGCCGCGACAATCTATAATGCTGCTCTATGTCCATTACCGCGGATAATGCGGCGTCGGTTGCGCTGCACAAGATAGCAGACATCCTGGAGAATCGCGGACTCCAGGGCTACATCGTCGGCGGCTTCTTACGCGACCGGCTCCTGGGCAGGAGCACCAATGATATCGACATCGCCGTTAGGGGCGATGCCCCGGCAGTAGCCCGTGAGGTCGCCGTAGCTATAGGGGGCACATTCGTGCTCCTTGACGACGTTAATCAGATCGCCAGGGTTGTCGTCGCCGAAGAGGGTCACGGGGATCAGGACTCCTCCAGGGCCGAGTGGTACTTCGACTTCTCTGCGTTTTCCGGGGATGTCGAATCCGACCTCGCGCGCCGTGATTTCACGATCAACGCGATGGCCCTGGAACTCAGCCTGCCTGCGGCTGAGCGCAGTCAGGACGACCTGATTCACGCGATAGGTTCGGGAGTGCCCGACCTGGAACAGCTCAGGAGTGCCCTGATCGATCCTTTCGGCGGGCAGGAGGACCTCAGGCGCAGGATAGTGCGACGTGTCGGCGATAGGGTGTTCGAGGTTGATCCCGTGAGGCTGCTCCGCGCCGTCAGGCTGGCGGGCGAGCTCGACTTCACGATCGAGCCGGAGACGGAACGACTGATCCGTTTGCATTCAGAGGCTATCACCAGTGTGGCCGGTGAGAGGATCCGGGAGGAACTGCTGCACCTGCTCAGGCTTCCCAGATCATCCCGCCATCTCGGGCACATGGATGAGCTCGGACTGCTAACGGTGCTGATTCCCGAACTGGCCGAGGCCAGGGGAGTGGAGCAGCCGACGACGCACTACTGGGATGTTTTCCAGCACTCACTTCAGACCGTGGCCGCCCTGGAGTTTCTGCTGAGGGAGGGTGAGTGGCAGTACGGGACGCGGGACATGCTTGAGAGTGCTCCCTGGTCGGAGACGATAGACAGGCACCTGTCGCGACGGCTTTCCAGCGGAAGCAGCCACGGGGTGCTCCTCAAACTGGCCGCTCTGTTGCATGATGTAGCCAAGCCTGTGACGAAGACGATGGATGACACCGGAAGAGCGAGGTTCATCGGGCATACCAGGGTGGGAGCCGCCGTGGTTGTCGACATCCTGGCCAGGTTGCGATTCAGCAATCGGGAAATCGGACTGGTGGAGACCATGGTATATAACCATCTCCGTCCGGTCCAGATGACGAACGGTGACCTGCCCAGCCAGCGTGCAATCTATCGCTACTTTCGGGACACCGGAGACTCGGGCGTTGATATCCTGCTCCTGGCGCTGGCAGATTATCTGGCCAGCCGCGGGCCCCTGGCATCACCGGATGATTGGAGGCAACACTGCCGGCTGATGAACTACATCCTCACGGAGGGTGAAATGCAGAAGGCCAAGATGGAACCTGTGAAACTGATCGATGGTCATGATATAATGCGGGAGTTTGGCTTTGGACCAGGACCGCGAGTCGGTGAACTCCTGGCCGTGGTTCACGAGGCTCAAGCCAGCGGCGAGGTGGGAAGTAGAGAGGAAGCACTCGCCCTGGTGAAAGACGAACTGTCAGGTGCTGGCGATCGAAAGGTCGAGCATGGCAGCAGTCCTCATGATAACGAGGACGAGAGAATTGTTGATAAAGGGTAGTTCAAGTTGAGGAGAAGAAGCACATATCTATTGATATTTATCCTGGTCCTGTTCGGGTTTACGCTCTGGACGATAACGCCGCTGGACAGGGATGTAGGGGGCAGGGATGGGTTGCGACTGGGACTGGACCTCGCCGGCGGCAGCTACCTCGTCTACCAGGCCGATGTGAGCGATGTCCCGCCCGGGGAGAGGCGCGATATCATGGAGGGGGTCAAGCAGGTCATCATCCGTAGGATCGACGCCCTCGGCATCACCGAGCCCGTTGTTCAGGTGCAGGAGAGGGAGGGAGAGTATAACATTGCCATCCAGTTGCCCGGCGTGGCCGACATAGAAGAGGCCAAGAGAATGGTCGGCCTCTTCACCGTGCTCGAGTTCAGGGAGCTGGATGAGGCGGGGAACTGGACGCCGGCGATCGGAACCATCGATGACGAGGAGCGGGTTCTCAGCAGCAGGTACTTCGCTGAGGATACTTACGTGAATTTCGACGAGTTCGGCAGAGTGTTCCTGGCGTTCGAGTGGAACGAGGAGGGGCGAAAGCTCTCCGAGCAGATAACGGGCCGGCTCATCGATGAACCGCTGGCGATTTTCCTGGGCGATGAGCCTCTGGAGGGCGAAGACGGTAACATTATCGCCCCCATAGTCAGGGATGTTATCAGGGATAGGGGAGTGATCGAAGGGTTAAGCCTTGCTGATGCTGAGACACTGATGCGATTTCTAAATGCCGGGCGCATTGATGTGCCGCTGGGTAGATGGGCAGAAGAAGAGCCCGACGTCTTCGAGCAGGATGTTCCTCTTTATGAGTGGACGGTTGATGCTACGCTGGGGGAGGATTCGGTCGAGAGGAGCGTACGTGCAGCTGCGATCGGAATTGCCCTTCTGCTGGTCTTCATGCTTGTCTACTATCGTCTGCCCGGCGTGGTGGCCTGCCTGAGCCTGGGAATATACTTCGTAGTACTGCTGTCGATCTTCAAGTTGATCCCGATAACCCTGACACTTCCCGGTATTGCCGGCTTCATCCTGTCACTGGGTATGGCGGTGGATGCCAACATTCTGATCTTCGAGCGGGTAAAGGAGGAGGTGAGGGGCGGGCGCAGCCTTGCTGCGGCCGTTGAGGCAGGCTTTAACCGTGCCTGGACCGCCATCAGGGATAGCAATATCACTACCTTCATCGCCTGCTTCATTCTCTTCTGGCTGGGCGGCGAACTGGGGGCATTCATGGTGAGGGGATTCGCGATAACCCTGTTTATCGGCGTGGCATTGTCCATGTTCACCGCGATAGTTATCACCAGGACTCTCCTCCGGCTGATAATGGGCAGCCAAATTGTCACCAGTCCCGCAGCTTACGGAGTAGCGCGTTCAGAGACCAAGGCGGGTGACTCAAGATGATAGATATCGTTGGCAGGAGACGCTGGTACTTCCTGGTTTCGGGAATACTTATTCTTGTTGGCATAATCTCGATGATCGTGTCCCAGGCGCAGCTGGGTGCGCCGCTGCGACTGGGCACGGACTTCACGGGCGGGACGACCATGATGCTCAACTTCAGTCCACCTGTGGAACAGAGCGTGCTACGTGACGAGATGACGAGACAGGGTCATGAGGGGGCTCTCATCCAGGCCGCCGGCGGGGGCGACTTCATCATCCATACGATACAGATTACGTCAGACGAGGCAAGAGATCTGGCAGGCTTGCTGGGAGACGAGTTAGATTCGGAGGTGAGTGTCATCGACTACCGGTCGACCTCACCCGCAGTAGCGGCCCGCACCGCACGGAATGCCCTCATTGCAGTGATCATCGCGGCTGTGGCTATGATGCTCTACATCGTCTGGGCTTTTCGTCGCATGCCGAGTCCCTTTCGCTGGGGCACCTGCGCTGTGATGGCCCTCCTGCATGATGTCTTCATAATAGTGGGCATCTTCTCCCTTCTGGGATGGGCTGCCGGCGTGACAGTTGACTCCATGTTCATCACCGGTATTCTGGCAGTGGTCGGTTACAGCATCAACAACACGGTGGTTATATTCGACCGCATCCGCGAGAATGTGTCAAAGCAACTCAGGGTTGGTTTCGCTACGACGGTTAACGACAGTCTTGTGGAGACGCTGGGCAGGTGTTTGAACACAGCACTTACCACCCTCTTCGTGCTGCTGGCCCTGTTCCTGTTTGGCGGAGCCACCATTCAGTACTTCGTCCTGGTGCTCCTTCTCGGCGTCATCATCGGCACATACAGCTCACTGGGTATCTCCAGCCAGCTACTGGTAGTGTGGGAGAACCGGGACTGGCGTTCGCTCTTGCCCTTCGCCAGTAAGGCTGCGAAGTGAGAGACATGGAGAGACATATCGGTAACCCTAGTTAGGACTGCCTGTCGCATATCTGCGCGTCGGCGTGAGCGCACAGTCGAACTAGTGACAAAGAGGAGGTAATGCAAATGGACAAGCCAGAGAACACTAAGGGATGCGAGCATCCCGAGAAGCTGAAAGGCAAGAAGCCGGGCGAGTGCAGTCCTGAGCAGATCAAGGAGTGCCACGGCGAAGCGGCAGGACACTGCTGCGAAGAGAAGAAATAGCCTTCCGGGCTGTCCGGTTGATCCAGGGGGGAAGGATTATTGCCGCTCATGGCTGGGCTGTGAACAGGTACTAGTTGAGCACAGTCATATGGATGAGGTTGTCAGACCCGTAGGCACAACCAGAGCCGTATTCCAGTTCGAGGCGGCTGATGAGTTGATCCTGAGCCTCAAGCCCGACACAGACCTGGTTCATTCGATAACCGAGTTCGCGAGCGGCAAGGGAATCGAAGCGGGCAGCCTTGTCGTAATAGGCGCACTGAAGTCGGCCAAGCTCGGCTACTACGACCAGAAGAAGAACCGGTACCGGGAAATCAAGGTCGATTCGCCTACAGAGATCGCGAGTTGCACGGGCAATATCTCGATCAGAAGTGGCGAACCATTCGCCCACATTCATGTTGTGCTGGCGGACACAAACGGCAACACGAAGGCGGGCCACCTGCTGGAAGGCATCGTGTTTGTGGCAGAGGTCCACTTGCGCGTGCTGCAAGGTCCCAGGCTCGAGCGGAGGTACGATGTCCCGAGCGGTCTGTGGCTCTGGAGCGAAAGATAGGGGGTCCTCCCGTTCAGAATGCACACCATGGCTTTCTGAACTGCGCAGTAGAATGATGAAGTTGGACAAGGACGAAAACGACGGACTCGCAGCGAGGGCTACACGACTAACTGATCTGGCCGAGTATCAGGAAGGTTCTGTTGTAAGCCGAACTATCGTAGATAGGAAAACGGGAACGGTAACCCTCTTTGCCTTCTACCGGGGGCAGGGCCTGAGTGAGCATACGGCACCATACGATGCGATGGTCCATGTCCTCGAAGGCGAAGCGGAGATTACGATATCAGGCAGACCCGTACGGGTTGCTGCCGGTGAGATGATCATCATGCCGGCCAACGAGCCGCATGCTGTGAGGGCGGTGAGCAGCTTCAAGATGATCCTGACTATGATCAGGTCATAGTGCGCCGGGGACAGTCCCGTAGCTGAAGTGGGACATCCCATGACAGTGCCGGGGCCAGCAGATCACCAATCCGACACAGTGATGTAGTCCCTTATTCGATCGAATGTGGCGGGGCCGATTCCGCTCACTTTGAGCAGATCCTCGATCCTCCGGAAGGGACCCTGCTCTGTGCGGTACCCTACAATGGCCTGGGCCCGCACCTCACCTATCCCCGGCAGGGCTTCCAGAAGCCATGGTTCGGCACGGTTGATGTCGATCATCTGTGGTCCCACACCTTCGCCGTGTCGCGGGACATAGACCATGATACGGCTGAGGTCGTCGTCGAGCTCCATCCCTGCATCGAGGAGAAGGTCCTGTATCGAGTCACCCTGCTGCAGGTAGTAGATGCCCGGATTGGCGACGGCACCATCCAGGTATACTTCTCCGCTTCTCACCGGCTGCCGTGCTTGACATAACCTGATCTCGACAGGCTGATTCCCCTGGTGTTCGAGTGCGAGCATGATGCCGCCAGCCACTGCGGCTATAGCTAGAAAGACGGTTGCGAAGAGGTAGATTCTATCGGCACGGCTCATGACGTAGCTCCTTTCTCCATGAGGGAGGTGATATCGTGTACCTTACGAGCGGTCTGCCACACAACACAGAATCCTCTGGACATATGCTCCTGACACCGGGAGGCGTACCGGCGATGCAGGGCGGCCAACCAGAAAAGTCTAGCACAAATTGCCGGCTGTCGGTCTCGGTGCTAGAATTCGCTCATGGCTAAGAACTCCGGTGCGGTGTCGGTTAACCGCAAGGCATATCACGACTACCAGATCCAGGAGACCATCGAGGCAGGGATAGTTCTCCAGGGCTCCGAGATCAAATCCATCAGGGGAGGGAGGGTAAGCCTGCGCGAAGCGTATGCCAGGCCTGAGAAGGACGAACTCTGGTTGTGCAATGCGCATATCGCATCATACGACCCTGCCGGCCGTAACACGCATGATCCGACAAGATCGCGCAAACTCCTTCTTCACAGAGGGGAGATCGACGACCTTGCGGGCAAGGTGATGCAGAAGGGTTTGACGATAGTGCCGCTGAAGCTGTATATTAGACATGGGGTGGCCAAGGTGGAGCTGGGTGTGGCCAGGGGCAAGAAGGTCTACGACAAGAGAGAGACCATTGCCCGGAGGCACGCGGACAGGGAGATGGAGAGGGCGATGAAACGTAGAAGGAGGTGATGGGAAAGCAAATCAGGACATGGGGGCGCGTGGGTTCGACGGGAGAAGGCCGACAGAATTGCAGGCTGAGGTGCCGCTCACCTCATAAAAAAAGCGGCAAAAGATAACTGGCGAACCTGTTTTTGCTTAATGGGTCACATCTAACCTGAGTTCTCCTCGAAGGTCGGGATTAGGTGTCAGAGAAATCGAGGTGCGCTGATCCTCACGCCGATAGGGATTGGCCAAGAAACATCGGCTGGTCTAGCTGTATTCGGCCAGCAGATTAAGGCTAGACGAGAAGATAGGAGCTGGCTAAGCCTGTAGGATATTCTGGCAACCTTCTTTCGGACGGGGAGTTCGACCCTCCCCCGCCTCCACCAAGAAGAATATCAGCGCTAGCTCTGGGAGGCTAGCGCCCTTTACTTAGTACACACGCTTCGGCAGCAGAGAAGGCTGGTCCGCCAAGAGTGGGCTTTCCTGCCGAGCAGAGACAGGATGACCACGAGCACGCGATTCTGGGAGATAGACCTGCTCCGTACCATCGCCATAGTCACGATGATAACCTTCCACACGGTTTATCTGCTTAACTACTTCCACATACAGTACTTCCCCGTCCATGACGGGTTCTGGTTCTGGTTCGCCAGATCAACAGCGGGGACCTTCATCTTCGTAGCCGGGGTTTCGCTCACAATTGGTTATGCCAGATTGAAGGTGGTGCCTCAGTTCTTGCGCAGAGGCTTACGGATATTCGCATGGGGTCTGATCATCAGTCTGATCACCTGGCTCATCTCGAGAACGGAGTACGTGAGATTCGGAATACTCCATTTCTTCGGCGTAGCATTCGTGGTGGGCCCGCTCTTCCTCAGATTTCGCTTCATCAACCTGATACTGGGCATCGCCCTGATCGTTACCGGCGTCTACCTGGGCCGTACTTCATTCGATTTCCCTTGGCTTCTGTGGCTGGGCGCCAGGCCGCACCTCTTCCGCACTATGGACTACTTCCCTCTTCTGCCGTGGTTCGGCCTCTTTCTGATCGGTATGTTCGTGGGCCGAGCGCTATTATACCCAGAGGGAGATCGCCGCTTCGCGATTCCCGATCTGGGCGGTGCTGCAATGTCGGTGGTCACCTTCCCCGGCAGGAATTCTCTTGTAATATACCTGCTGCAGTGGCCTGCGATCATCGGCATCCTGCTGGCAGTTCACCCCGAGAACGTTCTCCCTCACTTCCCGTTCTGAGTGTGGGGTGAGAGGCAGACGGCCGCGTCAGGAGTTGGCGAATAGGATGAGCATCATGTATATGCCGACGTGTATCACGAAACAGGGCAGAACCGATCTGGTTCTGTACGCTATGTATCCGAGAGCAAAGCCGCCGGGAATGCATAACAGCGTCTCCAAGAACGGTTTGCCAAGGTGAAGCAGCACAAATGGTATGGTCTGCACGAAGATCGCACTCTTGCCGATCGACCGTTCAAGGCCGAACAGCATATAGCCGCGGAACAGGAACTCCCAGGCAAACATGAGTAGCACGGTGTTGAGCAGCAGATCGGGCCAATCTATAGCATTCATCCCGTAGTATAAGCGGAAAGCAGGCATCTGCGCACCCACATACAGTACTGGCACCATGACAGCCAGGGAGATCAGCGTGAAAACCACGGACAACCTCCAGTGGCCGGTGCGGATGCCGTAGTCGACGGGCCTATGCCTGAACAGGATTGCGCCCGAGGCCAGCGGGATCAGCAGATAGTAGACGAGTGCCGTTGTCTGCGGCAGAGGTGTACTCAGTCGGTAGTAGCGGGCCAGAACCAACACCAGAGTGGATGTAGTGACCAGCGCCACCAGATTTGGGTCACAACCGTACAGGACACGATCTTTTGCGATTCCCCACATTTTCTTGAGTAACAACGGTTGTCGTCTTGCACAGATGTGCTCGTCTCCAGATCAGATACTCACCGGTTATGACGGGCAGCACTGATCGCTCAATAGCAGATCGGCGCATCCTCCTTGTTGATCACTCACACTTAGCGAGAGATGCCGCCTGGAGATCCGCGACTTACCTCACATCCCGCGTCCCGAAACCCCGATGTTACGGGCGATCACGATTCGCAGGACCTCCGACGTCCCCTCGCCTATCTCGAGAAGCCTCTGGTCGCGGTACAATCGCTCCACCTCGTAGTCCTTCATAAGCCCGTAGCCCCCGTGGAGTTGCACCGCGTGATGAACACAGCGACGCATAACTTCAGAACAGAACAGCTTGGCCATGGCGGCCTCTTTGGTGATGGGACGACCATTCTCGCGCAGCCAGCATGCCTTGTAGAGCAGGTTCCTGGCCGCCTCGATCTCCAGTGCCATGTCGGCGAGCTTGAAGGAGTTGACCTGAAACGAGCCGATAGTCCGTCCGAACTGGACCCGCGAATTGGCGTATTCGAGTCCTAACTCAAAAGCCGCTTGAGATCCGCCCAAGCCCATTGCGCCGATGCTGAGTCGCCCACCATCCAGAGTTGTCAGCATCTGGCGGAAGCCATCGCCCCGCTTACCCAGAAGGTTCTCCTGTGGCACCCTGCAGTCATCGAAGAAGAGTTCGCCCGTGTTGGACGATCGCCACATCATCTTGTTCTTCATCTCGTTGGCGGTCAGTCCGGGTGTTCCGGCGGGAACAATCAGGCAACTGATCTCAGGCTTGCCATCCTCACGTCTGCCGCTAACAGCCTGAACGACGATCACCCCCGTCAACGAGCAGGCCGAGTTGGTGATGAATATCTTCTGTCCGTTGATGATCCAGCCATCGCCATCAAGCGTTGCCGTGGTTCGAGAACCACCTGCATCGGAGCCGGCATCGGGCTCGGTCAGGCCGAACGCAGCGAGGCAATCACCCGTACATAGTCTGGGAAGCCACTCTTTCTTCTGCTCCTCGTTGCCGAAGTAGTAGATAGGCCCGATGCCCAGTGAGTTTCCTGCGGCAATGGTAGCAGCCTGTGAACCATCCACCCTCGCCAGTTCCTCAACGGCGATCGCATAGGATACATATCCCATGTTAGATCCACCGTACTCCTCAGAGACAAAGCACCCCAGCAGACCGAGGTCTGCCATCTTGCGGGTCAGCTCGACCGAGAACTCCTCCTTTTCATCCAAGTCCCTGGCGATGGGGCGGATCTCACTCTCGGCGAACGTCCGAATGGACTGTCGGGTCAAATTCTGTTCATCACTCAGATCAAAATCCATCTAACTTCTCCTCCTGGTGTTCCGACCACTGACGGCTCAAGAGCCGAGGCCGGGCGAAAGGTCCCTCACCGGGTATCGCCCGTATCCGACGCTGGATGCGCATATCCGGATCAGGTCGATTGCCGGAGTACTCGCGCCGGCAGCCTGCGACCTAGGACTCGAGTAAGCCTTCTGCGATTATCCGCTCGTAGTGGTCCAGCGAATTCGGGTTGGCCAGGGCATCCCTGTTGACCACAGGTCTTCCCTGTACCAGGTTGGTCACCGCGCTCTCCACCTTCTTCATGTTCATGGTGTAAGGAATATCCGGCACCTCGATGATCCTGGCCGGTACGTGCCTTGGAGAGGCCTTCTCACGAAGGCTCTTCCTTATCTTGCCCTGAAGCTCGTCTGTGAGTTCGAATCCTTCAGCCAGCCTGACGAAGAGGAGGACCCTCTGGTCTCCCTCCCACATCTGACCTATGGCAAGGCTGTCTGCAACCTCCGGGAGTCCTTCCACCACATTGTATATCTCCGCGGTGCCGATGCGAACGCCTGAAGGTTTCAGCACCGAATCAGACCGTCCGTAGAAGGTTGCGCCGCCCGTGTCGCTGTGAATCACGATGTAGTCCCCATGACGCCACACACCCGGGTAGATGTCGAAGTATGCCTCTCTGTACTTCCTGTTGTCCGGGTCATCCCAGAAGTGGAGAGGCATGGGCGGGGCAGCCGCTTCACAAACAAGCTCGCCCTGCTGATCAAGCACCGAGCGACCGCTTTCATCGTACGCCTTCACCTTCATGCCGAGCCCCGGGCCCTGCAATTCGCCGGCGTATACGGGCTGAATCGGGCTCCCGGTGAAGAAACAGCCATTAATATCGGTTCCCCCGGCACTCGAGTTGAAATGCAGATCCTTCTTGATCTCCCTGTACACGTACTCAAATCCTTCGGCGGAAAGGGGCGAACCGGTCTGCCATATCTGCTTCAGAGACGACAGGTCAAAGTCGCGAGCGGGACTGAACCCCTCACTCCTTAGATAGTTGATGTAGCTGGCGCTACATCCGAACATGGTCACTCCCTCGTCCTGGATCAGCTGCCACGCTGCTTCCGGTCCGGGATATGCGGGATTGCCGTCATACAGGATTATCGTGTTGCCGGTAGCGAGAGAAGTGAGCATCCAGTTCCACATCATCCAGCTACATGTCGTGATGAAGAAATGCACGTCATCGCGCTTGAGATCGGTGTGGATGATCAGTTCTTTCAACTGGTTGATCAGGATTCCCGCTGCTCCCTGGACCAGGCACTTTGGCCTGCCCGTCGTGCCCGAGGAAAACATGATATACACCGGATGGTCGGCCGACAGTTGTTCGAACTGAAGCTCAGGCTTGCCGTCAGCGAGGAACTCCGCATAACGCACCGAGTCACGGATGTGACTGATATCGGGTCGCTCCTCCCGGTAGCTGGCTACTATCACCCTCTCAATGGATGGTATCCCGTCGGCGATCTGAGCGGCGTTGCCCAGGGAGTTGAAAGGCTTTCCTTTGTAGAAGTAACCGTCGGCCGTGAAGAGCACCCTGGGCTCGATCTGGCCGAAGCGCTCGATGGCGGCGCCCGCTCCGATATCGGTTGCGCACGAGGCCCAGACAGCCCCGATGCTCGTGCTGGCAAGCATGGCCACGGCGGTTTCGATCATGTTGGGCATGTAGGCAGCCACACGATCGCCGGGCCTGATTCCCATATCACGAAGGGATCTGGCAAGGCGAGCTACTGCGTCGTGAAGCTCGGCATAACTCATACGGACCGTCTTCTGAGTCTCGCCCTGGAAAACGAAGGCAGTGCGCGCATCCCGGAATCTGAGCAGGTTTTCGGCGAAGTTCATCCTGGCCCCGATGAACCACTTCGCCCCCGGCATCCTGGTCTCATCGTCAACCACGGCATCGTACCTTCTGGAGGCCTTGATGCCGACGAAATCCCATACGTCAGCCCAGAACTCGGGGATGTTACTAACAGACCAATCGTATAGATCGTTGTAAGAGGAGATCCTGGTGCCGTGCCGATCATTGACCAGGCTGATGAAGCCGGTCACAGCGGCCTGGTCTTTCCGCTCCTCGGAGGGCTGCCAGAGAGGCACCTTCATGCTATTCACATCACTTGACCGGCCTGAAGCAGTCTATGTCCAGGATCGAACCGGTTCGCCTGGTCTTCGGCTTGAGCACAATCTCGACCGGCATGCCGATGCTCACCTGACCCGGTTCAACGCCGCCGATACGGTGAACGACTCCGCCGTAGACGCCATCGAACTTGACCAGTCCTACTACTATCGGCTCTTTAAGCCGGTTGCCGTCGAGATCCACATGAGATATGGTGAAGCTGTGGAGGGCACCCCGGCCGGGTATCTCGAGCCATTCGGTCAACTCGCCAAAACACTGTTCGCAGTAGATGCGGGCAGGGACATAGACAAGATCGCATTTGGAGCATTTCGTGCCCATAATCCTGCCCTTGTCCTTGATCTCCCTGAAGAACCTCTCCCCGGCGATGCCGAAAGTGTACTGTGCATAGACAGGAATCTCGCCGTGCAACGGTTTCGTCTGGCCAATCTGGGTAACTTTGTCTAAGGGCATTTCAACCTCCTAAATCGGTTTCCAGTAATCGATGTCAGTTATGGCTCCCTCTCGCTTCTGCTTCGGCTTCCACACCGCCTTCACTTTCATCCCGATCTTCACCTTCCAGGGATCGACATCGCTTATCAGGTGCATGATCGCGACACCGCCGGATCCATCGATCTCAATCAAAGCCGGAATGCGGGGGACCTTCAACCTTTCGGCCGCCGTGCCGGTGTAGGCAACTGAAAACGTGTTCACTGTCCCTGTGTCCTTCAGATATACCCACTCATCGGCAGTTCGGAAACACCACTCACAGAACAGTCGGGCAGGCAGGAGAGTCCGGCGGCACTTGTTGCACTTCGTGCCGACGATCTTGCCCTTCTTGAGTTCAGCGAAGTACCTGCCATAACCAGCTCCTGTGTCCCAGGCGTACTTCAGATTGGGTTGCCACTCGGTGACGAGGATCCTCTTCTCCTTTATCTCCTTCTCGCCCAGAGGAGTCCCCGGCCAAGACTTGATCTTCTCGCTCATAGCTCCTCCTTATACTCCCAGTACAACGACTGTGCCTACCTGCATCTCGTCTCCCCAGGCCTGTGCCACTCCTCTTCTCGGCCTTCCCGGCACCTGTCTTTCGCCAGCTTCGCCTCGCAACTGCCAGAAGAGTTCCGCCACCTTCATGACTCCTGTCGCAGCGATGGCATTGCCTACCCCCAGCGCACCTCCCGATGGACACCAGGGTTGACGACCTGTTTTCTGAGTCTCGCCATCAACCAGCAACCTGACCGCCTCGCCCTTGTCACAGAGAAGCAACCCCTCCCCGTGATGAAGCTCCTTGTAGCTGAAGGGGTCATAGGGTTCGGCGATGTCTATCTCGCGACGGGGATCCTTGATACCGGCCATGTCATAGGCCATGCGTGCCGCGTACTCCACATACTTAGGATAGTAGAGGTCCCTCTGTCCTATGTACATGGTATCCAGGCACCATCCCACTCCCTGGACCCACACGGGTCTGTCCGTGATCCTCTTGGCAACCTCCTCGGAGGCAAAGACCAGAACCGCAGCCCCGTCGCTGGTGGGGCTTACATCGAGTCTCTTCACCGGCCATGCCATGATCTCCGATTTCATCACATCGTCGACGGTGATCTCACCGGGCAGTTGAGCACAGGGATGGTGAAGTGCGTTCTTCTTGTTCTTCACCGATACAAGGGCGATTTCACGCTCGGTGATGCCATGGCTGGTCATGTACCGGTTCATTTCCCATGCGAAAAACCAGAGGAGGCTTGTACCCAGGGGGCTCTCTGTGAACTGGTCCCAACAGGTTACAAAGGCTCCCTGAGGGTGAGGGAGACAGGAGGACATCTTCTCTTCGGTCACAGCCAGACAGACATCAAACATGCCTGATGCGACGTGGTACCAGGCCTGGCAGGCGGTGAAAACACCGGTTCCGCCACCGAGGAACCCTCTTACGTAAGGCTTGCGCCAGGCACCTGCGCCATCGCTGAGGTATTCGTGCTTCATGTGCACCATGTCGAAGGCGTCAGGAGCCGTGCCCATAACCACGCAATCGACGTCCTTGACGGTCAGTTCACACGAGTCCAAAGCCAGCTTGGCGGTCTCCCAGGCGAGCTCCTTACCGGTTTCCTGCGCCCGACGCATGAACTTGGTCATGCCGGCGCCAACAACAGCAACTTTGCGCATTGTTTCCTCCTTTACTCGTTGCTCAGAATGGCCACCGCTCCGCTGTTGGCCGGGACGCCCCTCCAGGACTGGGCGAGACCGACACTCACATCCTCGAGCTGGCGCGGTCCCGCCTCTCCTCTCAGTTGCAGCACTACCTCCAGAACCTTCTGCAGTCCTGTAGCTTCATCCAGTCGGCCCACACCCAGACTGCCACCCGAAACGTTGACTGGAAACGCGCCTTCCCGCTGAGTAGCTCCTTCCTCGACCATGAACCCGGCCTGGCCGGGGGCGCAGAGCTTGAGGGCCTCCAGATGTTGGAGTTCCTTGTACGTGAAGGTGTCATCCACCTCGGCGAAATCGACCTCTATTCTCGGGTTGGTCACCCCGGCCACTCTGTAGGCCATCTCGCCTGCCAACCTGGCATAGACCGCTTCTCCCCACTCCCTTGTCTCCAGGCTCGGCGCATCGGAACACCAGCCGACGCCTCTGACCCATACCGGCTTGTCACACAAGTCCCTGGCCTTCTCTTCACAAGCCACCACCATGACAATCCCGCCGTCGGCCGGAGAACTCATATCCAGGCGGTTCAGAGGCCAGAACATCGTCTCCGATTCAAGGACGTCGTCCATAGCTATCCGGTCACCATAGGCAGCGTCGGGGTTCAGCAGTGCATTCGCCCTGTTCTTCACCGAGACCAGTGCGCACTGTTCCCTGGTCACCCCGCTATCATGCAGGTAACGGTTCATCTCCATGCCCGCGATGAAGTAGGGATTGTAGCCAAGCGGCTTGTTGTAGACCGGATCCATAGCATGAGCCACAAGGTAGTCGGGAGTGAGCATGTTGGAGGCCTTGCTGTGGGACTCAACCGCCATGACATCCACCAGTCCCGTGTTGATCAGCATAAACGCATCGGCCAGACCATAAAGGCTCTCAGCAGGAAGCGTGTGAATGCGCTTCATAACAGCGCCAATATTGTCGGGCGTATGGATGTTGAAAATGCTCCTTCCATGAGTGAAGTCCTCCTCGCAAGTAACGAAAGCATCGATGTCCTTGCGAGGACAGACGCCGGCATCTTCATACGCCTTCTGAGCTGCCTCGAACATCATCTCTTTGAAAGACATGTCAGGCGTAATCGGCCGGAAGGGGGTATAACCTACCCCAATTATGGCTACCCTGCGTTGCATACTCCTGCAACCTCCTTTCTAACGATAACCGGCATAATGATGGGAGCTTCTTTTCTGCTGTGGCGCCCGGGAGGCCGGTCGCCTCCGGGCTGGCTGTAGATTCTCAATGAAACAGGCTTGCGCATGGCCAGGACAGATGATCCCGGTACAGAACCCACAGGCCGGGTCACCGCCCAAAAGTATGGCATATCCGACACCTGCTTTGCAAGAGGTGTGCGGGTCGATCAGAGATTCGACCTAGCATTTCAGCCGGAGGATTGCTGAAGAGCTGAGATGATAGACTGCCTGAGTGCACGCTGATTCTGCGGAGGCACCAGTGCTTCGTCCCGGGACTCCATCTTCAGCGCCTCAGTAGGGCAGACTGAGATGCACAATCCGCACCCTATGCAGCTTTCGGCGGTGCGCGTCACCACTTCACCATCGAGTGTGAGAGCTTCCATCTGGCATCTATCCACGCATGAGCCACATCCGCTGCACTCACCCTCATCCACCGTCACTATGAAACTCGACACTGCGCCCATAGGGATGACGCCGCCCTTTATGCTGCGGATGATACCGCAGTGACATGAGCAACAATTGCAGATAAAACTGACGTACTCACTCGTGTTACTGGAGCAATGTACCAGACCGGCCTCCTCGGAGCGGTCCAGGATATCCCTTGCCTCACCCTTCGTTATAGCCCTCCCGAAACCTCGTTCTGCCACATATCCGGCCTGCCGTCCGAAGGTCAAGCAGACATCATTGGGCTTTCCGCAGGAGTGGTCCAGCAACTCGCCATGATGACGGCAATAGCAGATGCTGACCGAGATCCGATCGGCCTGCTCGATGTAATCGGAGACCCGATCATACGGGTGCACAGTAACGCCTGAGGGAATGTCCTGCTCCACAGTAATAACCCTGGCGAAGGGAAACCCGGCCTGGCTCTTGCCTGCACTCCCCACCTGCTCGCCTGCCACCCTGCTGGCAACCGAGAAGTAGTCGTCGAACAGTCGGGCCAGCCTTCTGGTGCGTTCGCTGACCTCGCCCTTCATGAACTGCATCTCAAAGATGCCGGGTATAACGGGCATCAGTGTGTAGACCATTGCTCCATCCCTCTCCGCACTGAAGGCAATACCTTTGTTGGCCAGCGACTCCAGAACAGCGGCTACCTGTGTAGCGTCCTTGCCAGGAGTGGCCTGGGCCAGGTGTTCGGCGGTAACCTGACCCACAGGCATTGAGGCGGCTACCCCGGCTTCCTCCGGGGTAAACAGTTCTTCCAGCAGAGAAAGCAACTCCCTGCATTTCAGCACGGGAAGGGTTCCTCCTCTCATAGCCAGCGCTTCAGCCAGTCCGTGATAGACAGATTCCGCCATGGGACAAACCTCCTCTAGACAGACTACTCAACTTCTATGTCCTTAACCCGCAGTTCTGTACCGCTGATCATCTCGATGTCCTGTCCGCGGCATACAGGACAGACCAGCGTGAGATCCTTAAGCGAAAACTCATCGCCGCAGCCCGCACACCTCCCGACAAGCGGGGCGGTCTCCAGGCTGAGATGAGATCCCTCGGCAATGGTATCCCGGGACACTAGACCGAAGTAGAGGATGAGCTGCGAGGGGATGATCGCCCTCAACTCTCCCGCAAGGACATTGACCCTGACGACTCTCCTCGCGTTCTCCGTTCCGGCTGCCGCAACAGCGATGTCTACTATGCTGCGGGCGATCGCCATCTCATGCACGGATGCTGGCTCCGAACTTCTCCCGGTAGCGCCGGCAAAGCCAGTCAACCCACTCTGAGACCCCCTCGCCGGTTACACATGATACATCCAGGATCTCCAGGTCGGGATGGGTCTTCCTTGCATTCGCCTTTGCCTCATCCATGTGGAAATCGGTGTGCTTGAGAAGATCGATCTTGTTGATTATCAGCAGCGAGGACTCCCTGAAGATGACCGGGTACTTGAGAGGCTTCTCGTCACCTTCGGTAACGCTCAGGATCATGACCTTGACGTCTTCGCCCAGTCTGAACTCCGCGGGGCAGACCAGGTTTCCCACGTTCTCGATGACAAGCACATCGATTGCGGATAGGTCAAGACGACTCAGTGCGACGGCAATCATGTTGGCATCAAGGTGACAGGCACTGCCTGTGGTCAACTGCACTACGGGAATGCCCTGCTTCTCCAGCCTATCTGCATCACGCGTAGTCTCGAGATCCCCCACTATCACTCCGAGACGGAGTTTTCCCTTCAGTGCCGAGGCTGTCCTCTCCAGCAAGGCCGTCTTACCGGCCCCGGGCGAACTCATAAGGTTGAGAACAAGGTTCTTGTTCGAGTCAAACACCTGCCTGTTACCATCAGCTATGCGGTCATTCGCCTCCAGGACATCGGTCATCACATTGATCTTCATCTATGGAGCCCTCCGTGAAGCTGGTAGAAGGGAAACCTTCCCAGTATAGCACCGGCATATTCCGCGTGCAAAGGAGGCAGAGCAGGCTCATGTACTGACTGATGTCCGGTCGTGCGCAGTAAGACGCTGTGTACCCGCCAGCATACCGCTATTGAGCCGTGAAGTGTGATGACCCGACAGCCATGATGACTGAACAACAGCTTGTCGTAAGCCGCCAAGCGCACATTATGGACGGAGATCTGTGACAGCCCGGATGTGCCCGATCGAGGGCTCGGATGATATAATCGTGGCTAAGTACTCAGAACGAGGAGGGAGAATGCTTGATACACGCATAACCAAGCTTTTTGGCATCAAACATCCGATAATTCAGGGCGGCATGATGTGGATTTCGCGGGCTGAACTGGTCTCAGCAGTATCCAACGCCGGCGGTCTGGGTATCATCACAGCTTTCACATTCTCGAGTCCGAAGGACCTGGCAGCTGAGATAGAGAAGACCAGGGATCTGACAGACAGGCCCTTTGGGGTGAACATAACACTCATGCCCACATTCCGTCCTGTCGATATCGATGGGTACATAGACACAGTGATCAACTCCGGGGTGAGGATAGTGGAAACCGCGGGTAGAAGCCCGGAACCCTACATGGAGCGTTTCAAGGCTGCGGGTGTAAAGGTAATACACAAGTGCACGGCGGTTCGCTTCGCCCGCACGGCCCAGCGAATAGGATGCGATGCGGTGAGCATTGACGGCTTTGAGTGTGCGGGACACCCTGGCGAAGAGGACATCACGTCTCTTGTCCTGATCCCGCTCACCGCCGATGCCGTAGAGATACCAGTCATCGCTTCCGGCGGTTTCGGCGATGGGCGTGGCCTTGTTGCCGCCCTGGCACTGGGAGCAGAGGCTGTGAACATGGGCACCCGCTTCATGGCAACCAAAGAAGCACCGGCACATACAAGGGTGAAGGAGTTACTCACAACAGCTTCAGAGCGTGACACGGTGTTGCTGCTCAGGTCGTTCCGTAACACGATGAGAATGATGAGGAACGCCACGGCCGACAAGGTTCTCGAACTCGAGCAGCAGGGAGCCGACATACATCAACTGGAGTCGCTTATCAGCGGCAAGGCCGGACTGGGTCTTCTCGAATCCGGCGATGTCGACAACGGCCTGGTCAGCGTGGGACAGGTAGTGGGGCTGATCCGGGATATTCCGACCGTCAGGGAGTTGATTGACAGAACGGTACAGGAGGCGCAGGAAGTTGCCTCCGGCCTGGCGGATGTGGGGCTCTTCAAGCCCCGCAGGGTGACCGAAGTCAGCGAATAGCAGTTGATCGGCCGTGTCGGGCAGAGCTACGGTGCAATGCCTGCACCCTGCGGGATGCGCACAGATGAAGCCGCCGGAGCGCTGAAAGGTGAGCCTGAGACGATCCTGGTCGGGGTGAGAGGATTCGAACCTCCGACCTCATGGTCCCAAACCATGCGCGCTAGCCGCTGCGCTACACCCCGTGAACTACAGCCGCCCGCTGAATGTCATGCTTTTTGGCACAGGTAAGCGGGCAGATCAGAAGACCATTATATGCAAAAACAATAGAGGGGGCAACGGCTCAAGGATTAGAGCTCTCCAGAGGAGTAGTCGTCCACTGAGAAGCCGTCGAACACCACAAAATCAGTGTCCGCAGCAATCTTTCCCGTGGGACACAGGTTGAAGCAGGCCTCACAGGTGAGGCAAGCCCGGGCCTGCTCCGGGAAGAACACTGCTCTGCGGTCAACTCCTCTGCCCACAAAGCCGATGGCCTGCTTCCCGACGACCTCGTCACAGTAACGTACGCATTTTCCGCAGAGAATGCATCTTATCGGCTTGCCGGTGAACCGCGACTCGAATCTGTGGATGTCGGCGCCGTATTCGGTGGCTATCTTCTTCATCTCACCGGCCAGAAGTCCGTCGGCCATCGCAGTGGGGGCCACCAATTCGATCAGGACTTTCCTGATCCGGTCGATCCTGGGAGAACGGGTGGTGACTACCAATCCATTCTCGACGGGGTATCCGCATGAGACAACTATCCGCTTCCTCCCTTTCTTCTCCACCTCCACACAGCAGATCCGGCAGACACCGTAAGGCATCAGCCTGTCGTGCTCGCAGAGCGTCGGTATATGCACGCCGGCCTGCCGGGCCGCCTCGAGCACAGTCACCCCTGACTCTGCCTTGACCTCTTTTCCGTCTATCTGGAGTGTTATCGTCATGCGAGTCTACCTCTTCTTCTCACGTGTAACCTTTGTTCCGGGAGCGGGAGGCGGGGGCAGAGGCTCTCCCGACAGGCGACGCACGGCACTGAACCGGGTAGGACATACCTCATAGCAGGTGTTGCACTTGATGCACTTCTCCTGGTCTATCCAGTGTACTATGCCCTTCTCGCCGTGGATGGCTTCGGTAGGACATGCCCTGAGGCATATCATACACGCACTACACTTCGCGGGGTCGACGTAGTAAGAGGTCAGCGCTTTGCAGGCCTCTGCCGGACAGCGGTTCTCCTTTATGTGAGCCTCGTACTCATCCCTGAAGTACTTGAGAGTGGTAAGAACCGGGTTGGCGGCGGTGCCGCCCAGAGCGCAAAGAGAAGCATCCTCCATCACCTCCGCGATATCCTCAATAGCCTCGATATCCCCTCCTTTGCCCTTCCCCTCACAGATATCGGTAAGGATGTCGCGCAGCGTCCGCAGTCCCTCACGACAGGGAATGCACTGTCCGCAGGACTCATCGCAACAGAAGCTGACGAAATACCTGGCGGTATCAACCATGCATGTGTCCTCATCCATCACCACCATACCGCCGGAACCCATCATTGAACCGAGCCCGGTAAGCTCATCGAAGTCGATCGGCGTATCCAGATACTGCTCGGGCAGCACCCCTCCCGAGGGCCCTCCCGTTTGAACTGCCTTGAACTTCTTCCCCTGCGGTATGCCTCCGCCGATATCATAGATCAACTGGCGCAGGGTCATACCCATGGGAACTTCGACCAGCCCTGTGTTGTTCACCTTGCCGACCAGCGAGAAGATCTTGGTGCCCTTAGATCCCTCGGTACCGATGGATTTGAACCACCCGGCTCCCCTCTCGATGATGAGCGGGACATTGGCCCAGGTCTCTACGTTGTTCAGGCAGGTCGGCATTCCCTTGACTCCGCTGACAGCGGTGCGGATGTACTTCATCCTGGGCTCGCCCACCTTTCCTTCTATGGCACTCATGAGGGCGGTTGACTCTCCGGAGACAAAAGCTCCCGCGCCACGGTGAACAACGACTTCGAAATCGAAGCCCGAGCCGAGGATGTCGCTTCCCAGTAATCCGTAATCCCTGGCCTGGTCGATGGCGTTCATCGTGTTCTCGTACGCGATCGGATACTCCTGTCGGACATAGACGAAACCGTCGTGCGACCCGATGGCATAGGCACCGATGACCAGTCCCTCCAGTACTGCGTGCGGATTCCCCTCCATGATCGACCTGTCCATATAGGCTCCCGGGTCCCCCTCATCGCAGTTGACTATCACGTACTTGCTGCCCGTGGAGGCATCCCTGGTGGTCTCCCACTTGAGTCCCGCGGGAAATCCTCCACCTCCCCTTCCCCTCAAGTTGGATTCCTTGATCTCCTCCAGCACCTCCCCGGGGGTCATCCGAAGCAGGGCTTTGGATAGCGCGGCGTAACCACCGAGTGCTATGTAATCGTCTATCTCCCTAGGGTCGATGTACCTGTTGTTCCCGAACACGAGACGCATCTGGCGCTTGTAGAACGGGATGTCGGACTCCTTCGGTATGGCCTCCTGCGTGTTGGGGTCGCGATATACCAGTCTCTCGATGACGTCTCCGCCGGCCACCGTTGTCGATACTATCTCCGGGACATCGTCAAGCTGCACTCTGACGTAGCAGATCTCTCGGGGGAAGATCACGACAACCGGGCCCTGCTCGCAGAACCCATGACACCCGGTGGATTTGGTCTCCAGCACGGAGCCCTCCACGCCCTGCCTTTCGAGTTCCTCGACAAATCTCCGGTATATCTCGAGCGAGCCGTAGGCCTGGCAGGCGGTGCCTGTGCATACGGTGATAATGGGCTTCTCAGCGTCGCGCTTCGAAAGGATCGTCTTCCTTAGCGTTTCAAGCTGCTTGGCTGACGAAAGCCTGTTGTCATTCATATCTGTCATCACCTGGCGCCCTTGAAGATCGACCTCAGATCTTCAGTCGTGGGCTTGCTATGATACACGCCGTCAACAGCAATCACAGGACCCATGGCACAGCATCCGAGGCAGTTGACCGTTTCCAGTGTGAACCGCCTGTCCTCCGAGGTCTCCCCAGGCTTCATGTTGAGCATAGAGGCAATCACGTTAACGAGCTGGGGCGCACCCCGCACCTGACATGCCGTACCCATGCATACCTTGATGATGTGCCGTCCCCTCGGCACAAGGCTAAAGGCCTTGTAGAAGCTGGCGATGTGGTAGACCCGGCTGACGGGTACCCCCAGTTGCTCGCTCACATCGGCCAGCACCCCCGGGGACAACCACCCCAGCGTGGTCTGAAGATCCAGAAGGATCTGGATCAGCATATCCGGATCGGCGTTGTAGCGACCGACGGTCTTCTTTACCGCTCTTGACGCTCTGGTCGAGCCCTTGGTTTGCGCTCTTGAAACCGCCGCCTTCATAGTTCTCAACTGGAGGCAGAAGAGGCTGCCACCTTCTCCTTTAGCCTGGCATAGTCAGCATTGACCATCGCCTGGATCTTCTCGATGTCGGCATCCGACAGATGTCGATACCGTCCCTGCATCTTGAGATACTCTTTGACCGGCTTCAGTTCGGGAGGATCGGCATTGAGCTTGTAGCGTCCGTTCTCAATCTCGTAGAGCGGGAAGATTCCGGTCTGCACAGCCAGCTTACCGAGTTCGATGGTCACCTCTCCTCCGTGCCTCCAACCGGTCGGGCAGGGGACAAGGACATGCACATAGGCCGGGCCTTCGGTCTCGGCCCCTTTCTTGATCTTCTTCATGAGATCCATGCGGTAACTGGGAGAGGCGGTGGCCACGTATGGTATGTCATGAGCGGCTGCAATGGCGGGCATGTTCTTCTTGCGTGTGATCTGTCCGATGCTCTGCTTGCCTGCGGGAGCCGTCGTGGTGGCGGCTCCATAGGGTGTGGCACTCGATCTCTGGATTCCGGTGTTCATGTAGGCCTCGTTGTCCCAGCATATGTAGAGAAAGTCATGCCCCCTTTCGAAGGCGCCGGACAGGGCCTGGAGGCCGATGTCGCTGGTGGCGCCATCTCCACCCATCGCCACACACTTGATGCCTCTATCTTCTATCCTGCCCTTGCTGACCAGTATCTTCAGGCCTACCTCCACCCCGGAGACCACAGCGCCCACGTTCTCGAACAGAGTGTGGATCCAGGGGATGCGCCATGATGTATACGGGAGCGGAGTAGTACACACCTCGGCACAGCCGGTGGCGTTGACCGCGATGACGTTCTCTCCCAGGGCCTTCAGGGCCATCCTTATGCCCAGGGACTCCCCGCAGCCGGTGCAGAAGTTGTGGCCCTCGGCCAGGAACTCGGTGGTCGTTACCTCACCATCGGCGAACTTAACGGATTTCCTCTTCGCTTCTTGCGTCTTCATCTTATACCAACGGTCTCCATCATCCTGTCGGATCCCCTGTCCGCGACTTCCTTCCCCCGGTCGATCAGGTATCCGAACTCCTTTTCGGGGACATCTCTACCGCCGAGGCCTCCAACAAAGCCAACGACCTTCGGCCTCCTGTCTTCATCATACAATGCCGATCTGACCTCCGAGAAGACCGGCCCCCCCATACCGAAAGAGATGCATCTGTCGAAAACTATCAGCCGGCCGGCGCCCTTCACAGCTCGACGAAGCTCCTCGTATGGGAAGGGTCTCCACAGACGAATGCTGATCAGGCCGATCGCCTCACCATGGTCTCTCCTCTGGTCGATCACGATCTTAGCAGTCTCGGTGTAACTGCCCATGGCGAGCAGGAGTGTCTCAGCTCCCTCGGTTCTGTACTCCTCAACAGGGCTATAGCGACGACCGAAGACGTCTTCGAACTCCTTCCATGCCTGCAGTATCACGTTTCTTGACTCCTGCAGTGCCATCTCCTGCGCCAGTTTGGCCTCAGAGTAGATGTCCGGGGGGCCGAGGGCTCCATGGGTCATCGGTCTATCGGGATCAAGCGGATACGGATACTGAAACCTGGGAAGGAACCTGTCAACGTCTGCCTGACCCGGCAGAAACATGGGTTCGACGACATGGGACAGGGTGAAGCCGTCAAGGTGAACCATGACCGGGAAGAGGACGCTGCGGTCCTCGCCAACACGGAACGCCCATATGGTCAGGTCGAACGCCTCCTGACTGTTCTGGCAGAACACCTGTATCCAGCCGGTATCCCGGACGGCCATGACATCCGAGTGGTCTCCCCAGATGCTTATCGGCGCAGATAGGGCACGGTTGGCCACCGTCATGACCACGGGTAAGCGCATGGAAGGGGCTACGTACAGGACATTGTGCATGTACTCCAGCCCGGGACCGGCAGTGGCAGTGAAGGTCCTGGCTCCTATCGCTGCGGCTCCAAGGCAGGCACTCATAGCGGAGTGCTCGGACTCCACGGGAATGTAGGCGGCGTTCAGTTCGCCATCAGCCACCATCTCGGCAAGGCGCTCTGGAATATGGGTCTGGGGTGTTATCGGGTACGCGGAGATCACATCCACGTTGGCCATTCTTGCTGCCTCGGCGACGGCGTGTGAAGCTTCCAGCGCTACTCTCTTGCTCATTGCTCCCCTTCCTCCTCCATCAATATCGCTCCCGCGGGGCATATCCTGGCGCATATTCCGCATCCTTTACAGTAGTGGAGATCGGCCTCATAGTATCCGTCGTCACAGGGCCTTATGGCCCCATCGGGGCAGTCGATCCAGCATAGGGCACATCTTACACACATCTCCTTATCCAGGACCGGCTTCTCGGTCCTCCAGTCGCCGGTTCTGCGGAAGCTCGCATTACCGGGATCTGTGATGATGTTGCCGATGTGCATATCCTTCCAGGTCGGCTTATCTGTCATTGCTATGCCTTTATCTCCGTAGCATCGAACGCCCTTTTCATGGCCTCGACATTGCCTTTGGCCCGCAGCCCGAACCGCTCTTCAAACTGGGCCTTCAGAGAGCCGATGCTCACGACATCGACGATCCTCAACAATGCCCCGATCATGGCTGTGTTGGTTATCGGCAGACCGATGGTCTCCCTGGCGATCTTAGTGGCATCCACGGCTGCCACCGGCCAGTCGAAGCCGAATTCCGACTTGAGTTCATCAGGGCTTTTCCTGGAGTTGATGATGATCGTGCCATTGTCCTTAAGACCTGACGTGACATCAACCGCGCGCAACAGCCCCGGATCGAGGATAACAGCGATGTCAGGCTCGTAGATGGAAGTCCTGATCCTGATCAACTCGTCGCTAACTCTCAGAAAGGCGATAACAGGAGCTCCTCTTCTCTCGGGGCCGAAACTGGGAAACGACTGAGCGTACTTGCCTTCGCTGATAGCAGCGCGGGCCACCAACTCGGCAGAGGTCACTGCGCCCAGCCCTCCCCTGCCATGCCACCTTATCTCGAGGAGTTCTGCCATATGAGAAACTGAGTATCACCGCAAAACTGCCCCTGAAGGGACTCGAACCCTTGCACCTGGCTCCGGAGGCCAGTGCTCTATCCTCTGAGCTACAGGGGCGGCATTTGTCTCCTGTCGGAGCGGACACAAATCCCCAACAATGTATCACAAAGCGGTCACCGATGCAAACAGCGCATAGCCACCGAAGGCGTATAGTGCGGCCAGGACAGGTGCGTACCAGGCGAATACTCCGAACACCTTGGTCCTCTGGCGAAACCTGAGGCCGATCATGGCGACCGCGTTCATCAGCAGTGCCACCAGAACAATGACCAGGTGGCCGCCGGATACCGATGAGAACAACAAGCCCGGACCATAAGCAAGGTCGACCGGGAGGATGATGGCCATGTTCAGCATACAGGCGCCCAGCAGACCCGCCACCGCCAGGTCCACCGCACCGATCCGCAGGCCGGTGAGGGCGACCACTATCTCCGGTGCAGAGGTGGTCATCGCCAGAAACAGGGTGCCCACGAAGGTGCCGCCCAGACCGGTAGAGGCGCTTATCTCGTCGCCGATAAACGACAGCCATATGCCCGCAGCTATCACCACCGCCGCAGCAAGCGCGAATCTCATGCCCACGGCCCTTGAAGAGAGGGCTTCACGAACCTGAGAGCCATCACGAACCTGAGAGTCATGAGGAACTGCAGGCGACTGATGACCCCGCTCACGGCGGGACATCCGCCACATCAGCAGCAGATACAGCACCATGATGAGTATGCTCGGGAGTCCCACCCAGCCGGCAGACAACCAGGGCAACCTATCGGCGGCGATTATGGCGGCACCTACGATGGCGATGAACAGTGCCCCCCAACCGGCCGCCGCGATGTGCCTTAGGCTGGCCACCGTCAAGACCGGTGTGCGACGGTTTACCACATCCAGAACGGCCAGGATGAGGAGGTTGAAGCAACAGCTTCCGAGCAGGGTACCCAGAGCCAGGTCTGCCGAGCCGATCAGTGCCACCGAACTCACGCCGGTGGCCAGTTCAGGCATGGTGGTCACAAACGCGATAAGCACCAGGCCTATCCAGATCCGGCCCAGCCCGGTCCTCTCGGCAATCAGGTCGCCGTAACGGGCAAGTCTGGTTCCGGCGAACAGAATGACGGCAAGACAGACAACGAACTTAAGCCAGACCAATATCGGCTCCCGGATCGGACATGCAGGGCAATCATACAATACACGCAAGAGGAGCGCCAGCATCGTGAGGACAGCAGGCCCTTCCATGTTATAATTGGCAGGGTAATGCTGGGAGAGGTGTCCGAGTGGTTTAAGGTGCCGCTCTCGAAA
>SL_5KL_010_SEDDRAFT_10000107_pt1 | contig 46260 bp, 49 predicted proteins | sample SodLakKL_010_SED_FD_9118 | JGI IMG/M metagenome (IMG submission 9118)
CNNATGATCTTTCTAATGTCTTCGTTAGATAATCCCATAAAATCATTATCAAAATCACTACTTAAACTTTGACGAAATTTTTTGCAGATAATACAATATAAAAATTAAAGGGAAATCTTTAAATGCTTAATGACTTAATTCATAGACTACAATATGGAAAGAATAATATTAAGCATAATACATTTAATAACTTTACCTATCATAATTACAGTTATCTCTTGGAAGATACTACAGGAGTCTAAATATCTTGATTATATGAGGGATGTCGAACGAACACATCTCGATAGGAAAAAAGAAGAGATGTTTTCCGTTATAAAAAAGATGAACAAGTACAGTGTGATCTTTTTAGTAGTGATGATTATATCTTTACCGATATGGAATGTTTCTTCCGCTTTTATCATGGATATGCATATGCATGGTGAAAGAGTTGATGTACCTGGAGCAGCCTATCCTCCCCTTTTGGACCCTGTCGATGATAAAATTGGGCCAACATTCGATGTCGATTATGTTATAGAGAAGATGGAAGAAAGTCCCAGGAGATGGCTTCCAAGCCAGGTCGAAAGACATGTTGACCTAGAGGATATAACTAGATTACCTGGTATATTAGCTGTTTACAGATTTACTAGAGATCGCTATTTGATAACTTACACGTATATCGCTCCTTTCCCAATCACAGAAACATATGGGTTCAGAGTACGTGACCCTATAGAGGAGCACATATTCAGTTTGGGTCGAGAGGAATATGAAGAATTTGTTGAGGAAGGTTTTGTTTCGGAAGAATTGATCGAGGCATTTCAAGAGGAGGGATATGACATCAAAGAAGGAGCGGAGATAGTCAGAGAGGCTGGAAAATGGTGGATAATCGAAAACGGAAGGAGAGAATATCTGATAGAAGTAGATGATGATCAATTAAATATTTACAATCAAGTAGATTATACTCTTCTATCCCCTGAACATAATATCCTGATCTATCCGAACTTTGCTCTCAGACCTGACGATCTAATGTAGCAAATTTTGAAAGGTTTTCATAACCAACTATTAAATACATTATTAGAGCTTACCTTTTACGATGCCGGAATATGAGATAATACTTGTTGAACCAAAAACACCTGGTAATATCGGTGCTATCGCAAGATTGATGATGAATTTTGATATAGAACAGTTATCGATCTATAAACCTCCTGAAATAAACGATGAGGCTTTGGCAAGGGCCATGCATGCAAAAAAATTGTTATCTGATCTTAAAGAGATCGAATCACTGCATGACAAGTTAAAAACTTTAGACCTAGTGGTTGGAACTACAGGTATAACAAGTGACAAGGAGAAAGAATTCCTTCGTAAAGCGGAGACACCCAAAGAATTCGCTGAAAATACCTCAGATTATCCAGGTAATATCGGATTATTATTCGGAAGAGAAGATAAAGGTCTATCAAATCAAGAATTGAGTTACTGTGATAAACTTATCAATATACCTACTTCTGAAGAATATCCTATCATGAATTTATCCCATGCTGTAGCGGTCATCCTTTATGAGATATACAATGAAAGTTCTGATTGTGAAATAGAGCTGGAACTTAGGGAAGCTGATGGGAGTGAAAGAGAAAGGTTGGTAAGTCTTTTCTCAACAATATTGGATCAGATAGAATATCCCGCCCATAAAAAACGAAAGACCGAGATAATGTTCAGAAAGCTTCTAGGGAGAGCAACGACAAGGAGATCGGAATATCATCGCCTCATGGGAGTTTTCTCATGGATAAAAAGAAGATTAGATGACTGATTCTATCAATTGAGTCCTGCTCTCTTTGCCATGATCTTCTTCAATTCGTTCCTATCCTTGGCTTCTAATCCAAAATATTCCTGGAATTTTGGACTGGTCCTTATGGAATATGTCCGACCATCCCTTTCTACCAAAATCAAGTCCATTCCTTGAAGTTTATCTACATGGTCATAGACTTGATCCCCGACCATCTTTTTCAATTCGCTCTGTTTTACGGGTTGATAGTATGCGATAAGGGCAGCAGTTTTCAATATGGGTTTTGATATGTCCTCGTCCATGAGTTTCATTCCATATTGATTGTATTCTTGAGAAAGTTGAAGTGAGTATTTCCTTCCTATCTTGTTTATTTCTAAAGCTGATTTTCTATTTTGATACATCCTTCTGAGTTTTTTTACTGCTTCCCTCACTTCTGTACGAGGAATACCTATGGCTTCTTCTATCTCAGGTACAGTCAATGGTCTACCTGCTGAGAAAAGTACCGCCTCTATGATCTGGACAATATCTTTTTCAGCTTCACCGTCGTCTTCGTTGATGATATCTACTTCTGAATCTGTCATGCCATATTGGAAGCTGTATATGTCTATATTAATTTAACGCAGACGATTTGGTTTGTAGGTGAAAAGTTATATACATTAAATTTTTTACTTGAGAACATGCCAATAATCTCGGTGGATCCTCAAGAGTTATCAAAGTTTAGTGAAACAGACGAGCATACGTTGATCAAAACACTTCCAAAACTAGGGATAGAGATAGAAGAAATGTCGGATAATAAATGGGATCTAGAGATATTTCCAGATAGGTGTGATAATCTATCCGTTGAAGGACTGGGTAGAACGATCAGGGGTTTTTTAGGAAAGGAAAAAGGACTTCCATATTATGAAACGCTATCGTCTGATATAGAAACACAAGTAGAATTGAGTGTACAGAATGTTAGACCCTATATCGTCACAGCCCTTATTAGAGATGTGGATTTGAATGAACAATTTTTAAAATCCCTCATGGATGTACAGGAAAAGCTTCATACTTCCCTAGGTAGGAGAAGAGAAAAAGTAGCTATAGGTATCCATGATTTCGATAAAGTCAATCCCCCTTTCACATATAAGGCAGTATCACCTGATAAGCTAAGTTTCGTACCACTTCAGAGGACTCATGAGATGACTTTACAAGAAATACTTGATAAACATGAGAAAGGGAATGATTTCGCTCATATATTGAAAGGTAGTGACCGATATCCTGTAATTTTAGATAAGGATGGTGAAGTTTTATCCTTCCCTCCTATTATAAACGGTGTATTGACAGAAGTAACAACAAAAACTGAAAATATATTTATTGATATGACCGGGACCGATGAAGAAACACTGAGTAAGACATTGAATATTTTGAGTACTCTATTTATGGAGAGAGGAGGCGAGTTGTATTCCACTACTGTGAGATATGGAAATATCGAGAAGATTTTCCCGGATATGGAGATGGATAATAGTATAATATCTGTAGAAGAAGTCAATAAGATTTTAGGCAAGCAAGTAGACTCTCAAGATGTTATAGATATTCTCACGCGCATGCGTTATGATGTTTCACTTAACGATGAAAACAGCTTAAAAGTTACCATCCCACCTTACAGACACGACATACATCACCCCTGGGATATAATGGAAGATATCGCGATAGGTATGGACCTAGATAGCTTCGAAGGTGAGGTCCCAAAAAAATTCGTTGTTGGAAAAAAATCAGAAAACAACAAGATAATCGATGCGATGAAAGAGGTATTGATCGGATTTGGATTTCAGGAGGTAGTGAACTTCACTCTCAGCAACCCAGAGCGAGAATATGATCAGATGAATCTACCTCGGGAAGACGAGATGGCGATAATCGATAATCCTGTTACAGAGGAACATACTGGATTAAGGGTCCGTGTCTTACCAACACTTCTGGATAATTTAAAATCCAACCGTAATCTATCCTTACCTCAAAAGCTTTTTGAGATCGGTGATGTGGTCAGATCTTCAGAGCAGCACACATCTGCTGCAGGTGTTATCATCCATTCGGAAGCAGGTTTCACCGATATTAAATCACTGATTGAAGGGATGTCACTAAATTTAGGATTAGATGTAAGTATAGAATCAAAAGAACATGATAGTTTTATCCCAGGAAGATGTGCTGCGGTATCGATAGACGGTGTAGAAGTTGGGGTTTTTGGAGAGGTCCATCCTATAGTTCTTGAAAATTTTGAGTTGGAGTATCCTACCACCGCCTTCGAATTCGATGTCGATAAAGTGTTCGAATTGAAAAATTCAAGTTATATTTAAGTGGGTATTACTATTCAGCCAAAAGTTTATCTATAGATTTCTACATTATCCCCGAATATGTCTCGAGCTGTGATCCTCACTGATGGACATCTAGATAAAAATGGGGCTAAAACCTCACATGGATTACTTAGGTATTCAAAAAAATATGATATACAAGGGGTGATCGATAGTAAGTTCTCAGGTAGATATACTGATGAGATCGTTTCCAATTGTAACCGAGTACCCATATACGATTCTGTTAATTCTTTTTTAGCTGAAAGGGAAGCAGAATATCTTATTGTAGGGGTAGCGACGGTTGGGGGATACTTACCGAAGAATTTTAAGCTACACATCGAGGAAGCTATGAAAAAAGGTATGAATATTATCTCGGGCCTTCATTATTATCTCGGCGAACAGGACGAGTATGTAACGATGGCTGAAGAATATGATGTGGACATACATGATATTCGAAAGTCACCTCCTTTAGACGAACTGCATTATTTCGAAGATCGAAAAAAGGATATGGATGCATTGACTATCCCATTCCTAGGTACTGATAGCTCCATCGGTAAAAGGACTGCTTTGATATCGGTGTATGAAACACTTAGGTCCTGGGATGAATCAGTAGCATGGGTTGCAACTGGACAAACTGGAATGCTCCAGGGAGCTGATTTTTCTCTTCCTTTAGATTCTACACCTGGAGATTATATGGTCGGAGAACTAGAATATAAGATATGGATGGCATGGAAAGAAACTAAACCAGATTTCATCCTTGTAGAAGGTCAAGGAAGTATATCCCATCCTGCTTATGTATGCGGGTCTAGAGCAGTCTTGGCAGCAAGTCAACCAGATGGAGTGGTACTACAGCATTCTCCGAAAAGAGAGTATAGAGATTATAGAAAGGATGAACTTAAATGGCCAACCTCAAATATTCATCATGAAAGAGAATTAATCAAATTATATTCCGGTGCAGATATCATAGCCTTGGGGATTTACCCAGAATATATGTATGAGGGAGAGAAAAAGGAGTTCATCGAGAGATATGAAGAAAAATATGATTTACCCACTGCTGACGCATTAGAAGAACCTCAGAAGATCTCTGATGCAATTTTGGAATTGTTATAGGTCCTGATCATCTCGGATTATCTTTACACCCTCATTTTCAGGTTCTGCTATCCTAAGGCTTGCCTTTTTATCATTTTTTGACAGCCATGTTTTCATGATCTTTTTAACCTCTTCTGCATGATCAACATCCGTGAGACCATATATCGTAGGACCCCATGAACTCTGTCCTACTCCATATGTATGCTGCTTCAATTCCTTGATGATCTCTCCTACTGCAGGATGGAAGACACCATTCTGATACTCTGAAAAAGATTTGCCAACAGTCTCTTGTATATCTGTCATGTGGTATCCAAAGTCTTCGATATCTGCTTTTTTCAGAGATGGTAATATCCCCATCAATATGTGGTGACTGATCATTTGAGGGAATTTTTTATCCACTTTCAATTCTTCCATTATCGGTTGTTCTTCTTTTTCGTCAAAACCCTCCCAGTTTTTAACCCGGATGATGATAAATCTCCAATCATCAGGGATACTGTTCCTGAAAAGCAGGGGAGGAATTTCGATGGGTGCACTTTTACCACCTTCTAAAATAAATCCTCCATATTTGAAACCGTATGTACCTATCGCTGAGTAACTCGCTCTGCCTAAAACACTAGCCAATTTGATAGGATCAACATTATGACCTAATAGCTGTGTCATACCCATACCGGTCCCCAAGCTTAATTGAGTAGTAGATCCTAAACCTACATGCCGAGGTATATCTTCCTTGACTTTTACATGAAAACCTGTATCGAACTGTAAGGATTGCTTTAGTTTATTATAAACTTCTCTTACTTCCTCGACATTTCTCTCATTAGCATTTATCGTCAACCCTTTTTCTTGTTTTTTGACCTTTATCGTAAAACCGTTCTTAATAGTCAAACCTAAAGCACCGTATGATCTTATGAACTCTCTGCTTAGATCGATTATCCCCATATGTAGCCTAGAGGGTGTTTTTATTATCATTCTGCATCTAACCCCATCTTATATTCTTCAACTTTATCCTCCAAAATATCTATACCCAAACCGGGCTGGTCCAAAGTCCATAACCTTCCTTCTTTGAATTCGAATCCAGAAGTTATATTATCCGAAAGCATGAAATGACTGTCTAAATCAGCGTACCTTATGTTTCCGCTGGTCATGTGAAGGTGTGCAGCAGCGGCTAAAGATGGAACTACTTCTCCCATACATCCGACCATGGCGTTCACACCGTAATCCTCGAGGACATCGACGATCTTTCGTCCACCGGTTATCCCGCTACATTTCATGAGTTTGATATTGATGAGATTGGCCATATCGTTGTAACATATCCTTTCAGCATCCTTATGGTCTTTGATACTTTCATCGGCCATGATTGGGATATCTGATCGCAAGCTTACCTCTTTTAAACCCTCCTCGTCTCCTACCATAACGGGCTGTTCAATAAATTCTATATCTAAATCATTTAATTTTTGACATAAAGTGAAAGATTCCTGCACCGTGTAACCTTGATTTGCATCAACCCACATGTCCAATGTAGGGCTGACTTCTTCTCTTATAGATTGTAATCTTCGGATATCTCCAAACAGGTCAAGGCCTATCTTGATTTTCAAAGCTTTGAATCCCTGACTCATGAACTCCCGGGCCTGTTCTACGGTCTCGCCTCTAGAAACGATCCCGATGGTTCTATCGGTTACGATACCTTTTTCTCTTCCCTCGAAAAGTTCGAAGACTCTCTTACCTTCGATTTTCGCTTTCAGATCGTAGAGGGCTATATCTACACCTGCAAGTGCAGCCCTATCATCTGGTAACTTTTCTCTCTGTTCCATCCAGAACTCTTCGATATCGATATCTCTACCTTCGATATCTTTTTTCATGGATTTTATGGCTTTTAAAATCGATTCGGTTGTTTCATCGGTAACGCTGTTCGGGGATGCGTTACCCCAACCGACTTTATCTTCTCCATGAACTTTTACCATCACGTTCTCAGCGGTGAGTTCCGATCCGGTGGCTATTTTAAAAACCTGGCTCCTATCTATTGCAATTGGTATATATTCCAATTTTTCAATTTTCATTTAAATAGACCTCCTTAAAATATTCACACATGTCCGTTAGTGGACATATCTGACATTTTGGTCTTCTCGGTTTACATATATTCTTTCCAAATTCGACCATCAATCTATTGATCTCGATCCAATATTCTTTGGGTATCTTTTCCTGAAGGACTTTCTCAGTATCATCTGGATTCTTAGTATCGGCTATACCAAGCCTGTTACTGATCCTATGGACGTGGGTGTCAACAGGTACTGCTGGTTCTGCGAAACCATAAACGAGTACGCAATTACCGGTTTTCCTGCCTACTCCAGGCATATCGAGTAACTTGTTCAAGTCTTCAGGGACTTCATCATTGTACTCTTCATGTATTATCCTAGCTACTTCTTTGACCCGTTCAGCTTTTACGTTGTAAAATCCAGCTGGTTTGATCAATTTTTTAACCTTTTCTAGATCAGCCTCAGCTAGTTGCTCCGGTGTTGGATATTTATCGAAAAGTGCTTCTGATGCCTTGTGAGTGTTAACATCCTTAGTCCGTTGTGATAGTATGGTAGATATTAATACTTTGAAAGGTGACCTACTAGGTATCTCCTGGGATGCTGGATCTTTACCAGGGAACGCTCCTATCTGGAATTCCTCTTTTAACCGTTTTACCATTTCACCATAGTTTACCTTGTCCATCTTTTCTCACATCCCCTAGAAGATATATCGAACCGGTCACCAAAATCAAGTCTCCCTTTTTCCACTCTTCGACTGCATCCATCAAAGCATCGATACCCTTTTTGAATGATTTGACTGGACAGTGGTCTGTGAATTCTTCAGATAATTTGTTGCTCTCCATCCGCCGTTCACTCTTAGGCTCTCCTACAAAGGCCATATCACACTTTGGACCTATTATATCCACCATACTTTCGTGATCCTTATCTTCGAGAACACCTATCACCAATAATAATCTTTCGTAATATATCTCATTTAACCCGTTTACCAAAGCTTGCATACCCAAGATATTATGAGCCGAATCCATCATTATCCAGGGCTCTTCACTAACTACGTCCATCCTTCCGACGAGTCTCGTTTTCTCGATACCTTTTACGATCTCATCTTTAGAAACTTTGAATCCTTTAGAACCTAGACCTTCAACTAAAGCCAATGCGGTAAGAGCGTTCTCAGCCTGCCATCCCGTGAATCCTGGAACATTGATATCACCGTAACTTGGAAGTGATAATCTTAAAGGATGTTTTTTTATCTCGTAGTCCCTGTCTAGGGCATAAGTGTAATCCGCTCCCCTTTCCTCACATATTTCTTTAAAATACTCCCTCAATTGCTCTTCCTTCTCTTCGGTAACAAAGTGATTCCCCTCTTTTATTATGCCAGCCTTCTCACCGGCGATCTTTAACTTCGTATCCCCTAAATACTTAGAATGATCCATGCCGATGGTGGTTACCACCGAGGCACAGTTATTTACGACGTTAGTAGCATCCAGCCGTCCTCCCATACCTACCTCTAATATTGCAACGTCAACATCCTGCTGTGAAAAATATAGGAAAGCCAGCGTGGTAAGAACTTCGAAGAAAGATGGTCTCATCTCTACGTCCTCCCTTTCGATCTTCTTAACCACCGGGTCGACTATATCTATTAGTTCCCACAACTCATCCTGGCTGATATTCTTTCCGTCGATACTTATCCTTTCTTCAAAATAAGTTTGATGAGGTGATATATAGATTCCAGTTCTATAACCGGCTTCTTCGAGTATATTAGATATCATGCTACAGACGGAACCTTTACCGTTGGTCCCTGCAACTAAGATAGATTCAAAATCTTTGTGTGGATCGTCAAAATTGGCCAAGAAATCCCTGATCTTATCTAGACCTAATTTAACTCCCATCCTCTGAAGGGAGTACATGTAATCTTCCGGTGAATCAAAATCCTTTCTCAATGCTTGAACACCCTTTGTCCTGTAAACGTCATACTCATATCGTATTCATCCACTGCTTCGATGACTTCATCATCCCTTATCGACCCACCGGGCTGGATGACAGATTCGATACCGGCTTCAGCCGCCTTATCTATTCCGTCCCTGAATGGGAAGAACGCATCAGAAGCCATGGTGCATCCTTTTGTTTCCAACACAGATTTCATCTCGGCTAACTTGACAGCATCGACTCGACTCATCTGACCGGCACCGATACCTACGGTATGGTCTTTTTTGGTGAATATGATAGCGTTAGATTTCACGTGTTTTACGACTTTCCATGCAAACTCCATGGCGTCTAGTTCATCCTTGGTGGGTTTCCTTTGACTTTTAACTTCTAGATCCTCTCTTTTTATCTTATACTTGTTCCTATCCTGTACCAATAAACCTTCGGCCACCTTGGAGAATTCAACTCCTTCCACTTTCGGGTTCCAATCAGGAAGTTCCATTATCCTGATATTTTTACTGTTCTTCAGTACATCTACAGCACCCTCTCCGTATCCAGGTGCGATACATGCCTCGACGAATATTTCATCCATCTTCTCGGCCATCTTTTTAGAGATCGGTCTGTTTGCAGCTACGATGCTGCCGTATATCGATTTTGGATCACATTCGTAGGCTATCTGATACGCTTCAGCTATATCTTTTCTAGTGGCCACTCCCGTGGGATTGGTATGCTTTATAGCTACCACCGCTGGTTCTTGAAATTCTTTAACGATATCGAGTGACGCTTCTAAGTCCCGGATGTTATTGTAGGAAAGGGATTTACCGTGGAGTTTTTCAGCTTTCAAAATCGAACTTTCAAGTGTGTTTTCTGTATGGTAAAAAACAGCTTTTTGATTTGGGTTCTCTCCATACCTAAGTGTTTGTACCTTTTTTCCGTAGATGTGATAAGTTTCTGGTAAGGCCTCTCCGATGAACTCTTTTTGAAAATAATTATAGATGGATGCTTCGTACTCGGATGTATGCTGGAATGTTTCTACAGCTAGTTCCCTTTTGGTTTCTTTAGAGATCTCACCGTTTTCTTCTAGTTCGTTGATGATATCCTTGTATCTACTAGGGTCACATACCGCTGCTACATCTTCGTGGTTCTTGGCTGCTGCTCTGAGGAGAGTGACTCCACCGATATCGATCAATTCAACAGCTTCGCTTAGATCGTGAGCTCTATCGATGATATCTTGGAAGGGATATAGGCTCACAGCTACCAGATCTATTTTAGGTAATGAATACTTTTCTACATCTTCCTCATCTGACCCCCTTCTATAAAGTATCCCTCCATGAACTTTAGGATGTAATGTTTTTACCCTTCCGTCCAACATCTCGGGTTGACCCGTTAGATCTTCGACCTTTTGAACGTTCAATCCGTTCTCGGAAAGTAATCTTCCCGTACCTCCCGAAGAGATCAGATCGAACCCGTTCTCGGTCAAACCTTTTGCAAATTCCACTAAACCAGACTTATCATAAACGCTGAGCAATGCCTTCCGCGACAATCTAACACCACCTCAAGGTGAGGAGATATCTATTTGATAAGTTTTACTGTAGAATTTTTATCAATAGTTACCCCATCCCTGTATCAGGTCGGTTTCGACTTCGTACCATCCATCTGAGGTTAAAGATGATGTTCTTATCAAAATAAACTATATTAGTTCTTGATCAATAATCATCTAATCGCTGTTGGCTCTTGATTTTATCTAATCTTTTTTTAGCCATATCCACGTAATTTTCGTTGATATCATACCCAACATATCTTCTATCGGATCTGATCGATACAGCGGCTGTAGTTCCAGAACCTATAAATGGATCAAGTACAACTTCACCTCTGAATGTAAACAACTGGATGCATCTGTAAGGTAATTCTTCAGGAAAAGGTGCTGGATGCCCTATTTTTTTAGCAGATTCTGGTGAGAAACTCCAAATACTTTTTGTATAATCCAAAAACTCTTGTTTTGTGATGGTGATCTCACGGTCGTAAGGATTCTTTCTAGACAAGGTTTCTTTCGAATAAACTAAAATATATTCGTGCTGATCCCTTAAAACTGGATTCGCAGGTGATTTCCAACTACCCCAAGCGGTCCCCCCTCCTAGATTCTTATCCCAAATTATCTCCCCCCTCATTATAAAACCGATCTCATCCATCAAACGGATTATATGTGAATGTAAAGGGATGTATGGTTTCCTTCCAAGATTTGCTATGTTGAGGCAGACCCTGCCTCCAGGGACTAAAACTCTATAGGATTCCTTAAAAACATTTTTTAACATGCATAGATATTCTTCTAAAGTCAAATCTTCATCGTATTCCTTACAAACATTGTATGGTGGTGAAGTCACTACCAAATGTACAGATTTGTCAGGCAGTTCATCCATCTCTTCACTACTTTTACACAAAACCTTATCAAGATATTGTTCAGGAATTTCATTTTCTGTGTATTCGATATTTTGTTCATCTAATCTTCTACCGTTGTAAAGATTACTATTATAAAACAAACTAGAATCATGGTTCTTTCTACTCGAAACTCCGAAAGTACTGGTAGACGTACCACTGTCATCGTCTTTATTACTTATTTACACCACCTCGACATCATATAACCTTTTAAAGAAGGCTTCACCTATCTCACTGTATTCCTTATCCAAGTCAAGTGATTTAATGATTTTGCCTAGTTTGGTCTTCTTCAACATAGAACCTATGAATATCCTTTCATCGTCCAATAGATCATCTATGAAATCCTTCAATTCATCTTTTGAATCGATCCTCAAAAACCCCTCACCCTTGCTTTCCTTTGGGTTTCTTTCTTTTGGATCTGATTTATCGATTACGAGTGGTTCGGGTGTTAAGGATAAAAACCTTTGTACGATGCCAGCTCTCACAGAACCATCTATTTTGTCGAGATAACTTTTTGGAGGTGGACTGTTCCCCACAACGATGTAAGGGATGTCATTGGATTGAAAATGACTCCTGAAGATAGCACCCTTTCCGATAGCTTTTAGTATACTGTCCGTACGATATATGGACCCCCTCCCTTTATGATTATCATAATCCGCTTCTATCTGGATGTCCCCATCTTTTTTTGGTTCCCAGTTCCATATCAAAGACATCTTCACTTCAAATACTATCTCGATTTGGCTAGCTTCATAAACTCTCCCTTTTACTCCTTTCTTAACCACAGCCATGTCTGCTGCAGAACGTGAAGTCAGATCTAATTCATCACAAACTACGTTCCTTTTAACCTCTAGATCATCGTACCCTGCTTTTTTAAGAGCCCCTTCAAAAATTTCAGAGGCAAACTTCTCTGTAAAAATCGATACCGGCGAATTCCTCCCCTGAGGAGTTGTACTGCTAAGTTTTCCTCCACATTCGAGACATCTTCTAGGCTTCGTTTTCTTGAATAAAGCCTCATATCTAAAATCACAATCCATACAACTTATCGTCGCCCAAACTACAGCATCCGTATTTTTTATGAATTCTCGTTCTTTCTCGGGATTCCACATGACGATATTCGATAGTTGGCAAGCATTTATTTTTTATGGTAAAGAAGATGTACCTTATTCGATGACAACCATTTTAAATTACTAGTCCTTAACAACTACCATGAAATCCGATGTAGAGATAGCACAGGAAGCTGAACTAGAACCCATCTCAGAGATAGCCGATAAGATCGGACTGTCTGAAGATGATATCCAACCATCTGGCAACCATAAAGCGAAGATATCCTACGATGCGCTGAAGAGATTTAAGGGGAAGGAGGATGGAAAACTGATACTGGTTACTACCATGTCCCCAACTAGAAGCGGAGAGGGAAAAACCACCGTGACCATAGGATTGACCCAGGCTTTATGGAAACTAGGTGAAAAAGCTACATTAGGGATCCGAGAGCCTTCCATAGGTCCCACCATGGGTATCAAAGGTGGTGCTGCCGGTGGAGGATTTTCTCAAGTTCTACCCATGGAGGATATAAATCTTCATTTTACTGGTGATCTACATGCAATAGGGGTAGCACATAATTTACTCTCAGCTATGATCAACAATCATCTTCATAGAGGGAATGAACTCAACATCGATAGTCGTAAGATCGTATGGCCAAGGGTTGTAGACATGAACGACCGAGCTCTACGGAACACAGTTGTCGGTTTAGGCGGGCGTTCCCATGGGATGCCCAACGAAAATTCCTTCGGTATAACTGCGAGTTCAGAAGTTATGGCGATACTCTGTTTAACTGAAAGTATTACCGAATTGAAAGAAAGGTTAGCCAATATGATAATAGCCTACACCCATGATAACGAACCTGTAAGAGCATCTGATATCGGTGGGACGGGCGCTATGGCGGCACTTTTGAAACACGCTATAAAACCGAACCTAGTTCAGACCATCGAAGGGGTTCCTGCTTTTATACACGGTGGCCCCTTCGCAAATATCGCCCATGGTACCAGCAGTTTGATATCAACTAAATTTGGTATGGCACTTTCCGATTATTTTGTAACAGAAGCTGGTTTCGGCTCCGATCTAGGTGCCGAGAAGTTCTTCAATATAGTCTGCAGGGAAGGAGATCTAGAACCGGATGTTGTGGTGATGGTTGCAACGGTTAAAGCCCTTAAAAGGCAGGGAGGAGTATCCAGAAAGAACCTTGATGAAGAGAACATCCCAGCCATGAAGGAGGGTCTTTCCAATCTGTCCAAACACTTAGAGAACATCCAGATGTTCGGCCTGCCGGTTGTCGTAGCCATCAACCGTTTCCCGGAAGATACAGAGGCTGAGATCGAATACTTGAAAGAACTGTGCGAGAGCATCGAAGTCCCGTATGCTGTTGCTGAAGTCTTCCAGAAAGGAGGTGAAGGAGGTATCGACCTTGCCGAAGTTGTGGTCGAAGAGTGCTGTAAAGAGAACGTGAACTTCAGTCCACTGTATTCACTGAAAGAAGATCCAAAAGATAAGATCTACGACATATCGACTAAGATATACGGTGCTAAAGAGGTCGTTTACACCCAGCAGGCTGAAAGGGACCTTAGACGGATCCACAAAATAGGATTAGATGAGCTTCCAATATGTATGGTGAAAACACATTACTCTTTATCGGATGACCGTAAACTCAGAGGTAGACCTAGAGGTTTCGAGATAACTGTCCGAGAAGTCAGAGTCAGTGCCGGAGCAGAGTTCTTGATCCCCATGGCCGGTGATATAACGACTATGCCGGGACTCCCATCTCGACCGGCTGCCGAGGATATCGATATAGATGAAGATGGTTATATATCAGGACTATTTTGATGTGATGATATGAAAGTAGAACTACAGAACTATACACCGGACCCGGATAGGACTGCCGCCCACGCAGCGCTTACCTGTTACAGTGAAGACGTACCGGTTAAAGACGAGATGCCTGAGGAACAAGTCAAAGAGATCCTAGATAAGATCAAAGAGAGTGGACACCACAGTGTCATCGAGCACGCGAGTTTTACTTTCGCAGTCCACGACGTGTCTAGGGCTTTGACTCACCAGCTCGTTAGACACCGCTTAGCTTCATATTCACAGCAGAGCCAGCGGTACGTGGACATCGATAACTTCGATCCTGTTGTCCCTGATTCTATATCTGGAGACGATAAAGCTGCTGAGATCTATTCGAACTTCATGGAAGATGTGAAAGAAACTTACGAAGAACTCAAAGGACTGGTGCCCTTGGAGGATGCTAGATATGTTTTACCAAACGCTACCAAAAGCAATATAATCGTGACCATGAACGCCCGTGAACTGTGGCATTTTTTTTCTTTAAGATGCTGCAGGAGGGCGCAGTGGGAGATACGGGAGTTAGCGGATAAGATGCTTGGATTGGTCGAGGAAAAAGCGCCTATGATATTTGAAGAAGCTGGAGCGCCCTGTATCAGAGGACCGTGCCCTGAAAGTCCTGAATTTTCCTGTGGTGAACCCATGAGTAAAGATCGAAAGAAGTGATAAACATGTATGATATCGTTGAACCATGTTCGGATTCTGGAGCCTACGTGGCTGAACCAGAAAAAGCTATCAAAATCGATATGGATGAGGTTGAAGAAAGGTTAGTCAAGGAGGGGTACGATTTCAAGTTCTCATCTGAAGTGATACATCTGGTTTTGGATGTCGATATAGGAGAAGAGATAGGGATCTATCCCTCGGGTAAGCTTCTATTCAAAACTACAGATAAGGAAAAAGTTAACAAGATGTTCGAAAAACTCAGTAAGATAATGGAAGAGATGATCTCATCCTAGAAGGTCGTCAAATATCTGTGCGAATTTTTTTACTTCCTCTTCTGTATTGTAAAGGTAGAAAGAAGCTCTTGTTCCTCCAAGTTCTCCTCTAGTTCTGTGCCATGGGTGAACGCAGTGCATACCACCCCTTGTTATTATATCTTGTTCTTCTAGAAGAACTGTTATCTCATGACAGCCCAAGACTTTTACTCTGAAATTAAAGATCCCTGACCTTTTTTCAGGATCATGTGGACCGATGACTTCGACCTTATCTTCTAATAGTTCGGTAGCCAACCTGTTCAACTCTATCTCGTGCTGTTCTATATCTTCTAAACCCACGTCTAAAAGGTAATCTACTGCAGGTTTGATGCCGCACAGAGCCGAGTAGTTCTGAAGGCCGCCTTCGAATTTACCGGGAGCATCTTTTAGAGTGATAGAATCATAAGTCGAATCTTTTACACTTCCTCCACCTGCAGATAAAGGTGTGAGTCTTTCTAAGACTTCTTCTTTCCCGTAAAGAACACCAACACCTGTTGGACCGAGCATCTTGTGAACTGAAAAAGCTAACAGGTCAACATCTAGATCTTGAACATCTACAGGTTTATGTGGAACACTTTGTGCTCCATCTAGCAGGAAAAGTGCGTCGTAGTCGTGTGCGATCTCACCGATCTCTTTGGCTGGAGTGGTTGTACCGTCTAGATTTGATGTGTGTATCATGGAGACTAGTTCTACGGACTGGTTCATACTTTCTTTGAAATTTTCAAGGTTGAACGTTCCGTCATCATTGGTTTTCACCTGATCGAACTTTATCCCTTTATCATCCCTTAACAATATCCATGGAACGGTGTTACTGTTATGTTCTTTATCAGTGGTTAGAACGGTATCTCCCTTACCAAGACCTAGGCCTTTAGCCACCAGATTAACAGCTTCAGTGGTGTTCTTTGTGAAAACTATCTGTTCTTTTCGTTCTGCCCCGATGAGTTCACTGATAGCTTCTCGTCCTTCTTCGATCTTTCTACCCAGTATGTTCGAAAGTCTATGTTGACTTCTACTACCGCCGCATACGGGATACTTTTCATAGTATTCGTTCACAGCTTCGATCACCTGATAAGGTTTCAAAGTCATGCAGGCGTTATCGAAATAAGTTATCTTGTCCAGCATTGGGAAATCTTTCCTGTAGTTACTCAAATCCAAATTATCCCGACCTTTATTTTATTAAAAATAGGTAACATCATAAGATATAAAATTTCTGTGTTATATTTTCTATTTGTCGGGAGAAATCGATCCGGTCCTGTAGCCCTGTAGATCTAAGAATATGTTCTCGTAGCCTTCCTGTTTTATGAGTTCTATTATATCTTTTCTGTTCTCTATGAGGATATGCATCTCTTCCGGCCAGACCTCTATACGAGCGGTATCTTCGAAATCTCTAACACGGAGTTGGGTTATCCCCATCTCGTAGAGTTCATCTTCGATCTTTTCGACTTTTTTCAGTTTTTCTTCGGTTAGAACACTCCCTTCTGGAAAACGACTTGCCAAACATGCATATGACGGTCTGTCCCATACCTCTCTTCCTCTCCATTGCAGTAATTTTCTTATCTCCTCCTCTTCTAAACCCACCTCTAAAAGCGGTGCCCGGCCATGTGACTTGACGGCTTTTAATCCCGGTCGATGTCCGTGAACTTCCGAGGCGTTGGTTCCCTCTAATATCGTCCAGTCGTCTTCTAATTCATCTTTGATAGATGAGAACAGCATCTCCTTACAGTGATAACATCTATCCGCCGGATTATTTTTAAAATTTTGATCATTCAGTTTGGTGGTTTTGATTATCTTGTACGGTACATCAAAGGGCTTCACAGCTTTCTCTGCACGTTGAATTTCACTATCCGGATATACTTCTGCATCTATTATGACAGCTATGACATCTTCAAGGGCTTCAGAGGCTGAATCCAAAACTATTGTGCTGTCTTTACCTCCGGAAAAGGCCACAGCAGCCTTAGATATCTCTTCGTTTGAGTACCAATCCAAAAGATCCTTCCATAAATCTTCGATATCTTTATCCACTTATTTCACCTGATCATTATCAAGAACATCTTGAATTGTGTCAGTGCTTCGACTGCATGGGGTATATCAGCGGGCATCGTTATGCTATCCCCCTTTAAAACATTATGTTCTACTCCTCCGATGGTTATCTTTCCTTCACCATCTAAGACCTGTATAAGGGCATCGTGAGGTGCAGTATGTTCGCTCAGTTTCTGCCCCTGGTCGAATGCAAATACAGTCAGCGTACCAGAATCCTTATCCAGTAAAGTCTTACTGACCACTGCGCCTTCCTGATAGTTTATCAGTTCAGGCAGCTTGAACACCCTATCGAGTCCTTCAAAATTATCCTTCTTCTCTTCCATGGATAGTATCTCCTTAAGGTTCTAAAAGTTAAGTAAACCATATGTACTTTTCGCCGTTATATAAGTCGGATGTGAATACAGCTTTCATTATTTAATTATATTGAGGATGTTCATTTACTCGATTTACAAACTCACAAGTATTTTAAAAATACCTAAGCGTCGTAATCTTTTAATAAAAACACCTCATAAAAGGTTAAAATGATGGAAGATAAAGAAGATATCGAGAAGGAATTAAAGATTTACAAGAATCGCTTAAAAGAGGCTATGGAAAAAGCCAAATTAGCCTGGTGGGAGATGGATCTACCTTCAGGTGATGTCCGCTTCAGTGAAAGAAAAGCAAAGATGCTTGGATTTCCTTCGGATAGATTCGGGCATTATACAGATTTCACAGAACGGCTCCATCCAGATGACCATGAAAAAGCCATGCAGGCTATGAGGGATCATATCGAAGGTAGAGCAGATAGATATGAAGTCGAGTACAGGATAAAGAAAAAATCTGGGGATTACAGATGGTTCAGGGACGTTGGAGGTATCACTGAAAAGATATGGGATTCTAAAAAAGTGACTGGTATTGTCATCGATATCGATGAACATAAGAAGATAGAGGAAAGAAAAGAATCTCTTCAAAAAATTCTTAGTAAAGATATAAAAAGCAAATTTCAGCTGACCCAGGAGTATACTCAAAAGATAACTGGAGGATTCGATCTTCCTGATGAGGTTTTAGAACATCTAGAAAAAATCAAAGAGAATAACCAAGATGCCATAGAACTCATAGATAAAACCCTAAAAAAATCTGATTAAGATTGATCTTAATTAAAGTAAGATATTTTAAGGGGGGTATTCTCGAGTTTATTATCATTCTTGAGAACATCGATTTATATATGAGAACATGTTACGGAAATCTAGAAGTGATGATTATGAGTTCACCGATGATAAGATCAAAGAAGTTACATAAATATTACGAGGGTGAAGTCAGAGTCCATGCTCTCCGTGGTGTTGACCTGTCTATCGATAAAGGGGAGATGGTGGCTATCATGGGACCATCGGGATGTGGAAAAACTACTTTGTTGAACTGTCTTTCTGGTCTCGATGATATATCTAAAGGTAAAGTGTGGCTCAACGGTAAGGACCTAAATTCTTTGACGGACAATCAAAAGACCGAGATGAGAGCTTTGAATATGGGATTTGTATTCCAGTTCTATAATCTATTACCCGTTTTAACAGCGGTTGAGAATGTCGAGCTGCCATTACTTTTAGCGGGGAAATCTAAAAAAGCTAGAGAAAAGGCTGAAAAAGCATTAGATTTGGTCGGTCTAGATCACAGATACGATCACAGACCATCTGCATTATCTGGTGGTGAACGGCAGCGTGTCACTATCGCTAGAGCTGTCGTCAACGAGCCTGATATTATCTGGGCCGATGAACCTACCGGTGACCTGGATACCAAAACTTCGGATAAGATCATGGACATACTCTGTAAATTGAATGGAAAAAACGGTCATACCATGGTATTGGTTACCCACGAAGACAGAGTCGCTGACAGGGCTGAAAGAGTTCTCCATATGGAGAGCGGAGTTATTAAACGAGATCAGGTCAAGGAGGGTTGATGGATATGATCGTCCCTCTTTTGGGCATCATCGCTGTGGTGGTTGCTTTAGTTCTTATTGATGCATGTCGTAATAAGATCCTTTTTAGGATAGGGTGTAGGAACATATTCCGCAGGAAGACCAACACGATAATCGTGATTTTAGGGTTGATGATCGCAACGGCTATCATCTCATCATCTTTCGGTGTCGGAGATACTATGGACAGTATGGTTGAAGATGAGATATACAGTGAGTGGCAGCATACTGACGTCACCGTGTTCAATACCACTACCGAAGGAAGATTAGTTCCGATACCTTCTAACACTTATCAGAATCTGAGTTCAGATATTTTAGAAATCGAAAATGTAAGAGGGGTAAGTGGTGAAGTTCATGGATCTTTACCTGTACTGAATCCAGAATCTAGATTATCTGAACCGAGCGCACGTGTCATAGGTATGGATTTCGATGAGGGTGAGGGTTTCGGAGATTTCTATAAAGACGGTGAAAGTTTCGAACCGGAACTTGATGAGGGTGAGATCTTCATAGATACGAGATTAGCTGAAGAGTTAGAGGCTGAGAGGGGTGACGAATTGGTACTATTCACCGTTGGATCTCCGACGGGCGGTATATACACGGTGAGAGAAGTCATCGATAATAAGGGGCGAGCAGCTTTAAGGGGAAGCAGAAAGATCATCATGTCTTTACCCGATGCCCAGGCAGCCTTTTCACTTCCAGACCAAATCAATTACATTAGAGTCACCTCCATCGGAGGCGTTGAAGACGGCATAGAATACAGTGACCAGATCTTCGCAGATATCGAACAACTTCTTAAGGAGGATCCAGAGTACAGCGTTTTAGAGGCTAGAGGCAATAAAAACCGAGTTCTACAAGACTTTAAAGAAAATATGTCCCAGTTCACCGATATATTCTTCATCTTTGGCACGTTTTCGATAATCGCAGGGATAGTCTTAGCGGTGAATATCTTTGTTATGCTGGGTGAAGAAAGAAAATCGGAGATGGGTATGAGCAGAGCCATCGGTATGAAAAGAGGTCATCTCAGAAGGGTGTTTTCTTACGAAGGGATGATCTATGCTGCTGCTGCGTCTTTCGTTGGAATTTTTGTGGGTGTTGGTTTAACTTATGTGATCTTTTACTTACTCGAAGATATATTCGCTACATTCGGTGGAGATGTATCTCTGCTTAATTATTTTACTTTCACTGCCGAAAGTATGATATTGGCTTTCGCTTTGGGGTTCTTACTGACCATGGGGACGATATTCTTCTCGGTTACACGCATATCTAAATTGAATATCGTCAGGGCGATCAGGGATATACCAGAACCCCCGGTATCCAAAAAAAGCAAAAAAGTCTTTTATATGGCAATGGCAGGGTTGATCATCGGAGGTCTTTTAACATTATTAGGGACCGGTGCGGACCAGTTATGGTTACCTGTCACAGGTATTTCATTGATAATTATAGGTATCGGAACGGTGGTCAGAAGGTGGGTGGGAGATAGAGCCGCTTATACGGGAGTTGGTGTGTTTTTACTGATCTGGTGGCTCGTTCCATTGGAGGCCTTGGATCCATTTGAGGGATATACTGCAGGATTAGAGATGTTCATACTCTCTGGGTTGTTCATGGTGACCGCGGGAGTTCTCATAGTTATGTTGAACGGTCATCTATTGACCGGGGGGATGGAAAAGTTATGTAGATCCGAAACAGGGTTCAAAGCGGTGGTACTATCAGCTATTTCACATCCTTTAAAAGAGAAATTCAGGACTGGAATGACCATATTCATCTTCGCTCTGATTATCTTCGCGATAACTGTCATGGGTATGATCGTGGGTATCTTCGACACGAACATCGATAGGATGATCGAAGAGGAATCCGGTGGTTACGAGATAATGGGTTTTACCGGTCAAGATCAGTTCATAGATGATATACACCAAGAGATAATCAACAACGATAATCTTGATTATGGGGATTTTAACAAGATCGATTCAGCTTATCGTGGCAGTGTAAGGATGGTCGGCGATGAGGGAGAGCCTATTAGAGATTCTGTTATAGGTATCGATAGGAATTTTGTAAATAATAATACATTCGGGATGTCGGATTTTATCGATGAGTATGAATCTGTTGATGAGGTATGGGAGGCGGTTTTATCGGATCCAGACCTTGTGATAACCAACGCACCTGTTGATGATGATTTTGGGCCCCCTGGAGAGAGAACGGTGGAGTTGGGATCCACGGTTACTTTCATCGATCATGAAGACCGACCACAGGAGAAGAAAGTTATCGGTTTCATGGACCAGAGTGTTATCAGCGGTTATTTCATGTCTAAAGATACCGTTGAAAGAGATTTCAATATCACTTTAAATTCTCTATTCTTCTTTGATATCGATGAAAACGTAGATCCGGATGAACTAGGCCGGGAGCTGAATCGGGAGTTCATTCAATATGGTTTTAGAACGGTCGTTATTGATACGATCATCAGAGAAGCATTGAGTGCAACATACATGTTCTTCGACCTTTTCTCAGGTTACATGGGATTGGGTCTAGTCGTAGGGATCGCCGGTTTAGGTATAATCAGTTTGAGAGCGGTACACGAGCGGAGGTTGGAGATCGGGATGATGAGGGCCATCGGTTTTAAAAGGAAGATGATCCGGTACGCTTTCCTCATCGAGAACTCCTTCATAACTATAATCGGTATCGTATTGGGTTCTAGTCTAGGTATAGCCATAGGATGGTTATTGTGGTACGATGGATTCAGACCCATGGGTTGGGATTTCTCTATAACTTGGGGATCGATCTTGACGATAGGTGTGATAGCATACATAGCTATGCTGCTGACAGCTATACCCAGTGCTCATAAGGCTAGTAAAGTTTCACCGGCAGAAGCGTTGAGATTCGATTGACGATACAAAGGTCTATCTTGAACTGAATGACTCGTCTACTGGCCTTTAGCCTTGGTGAACTTACAGTCCTTGACTTTGATATGTGGGATAAAAGTAGGTGTTTTCACTTCCCACCATCTGACCTGTTTAGGGTCTTTACCTATTCCCTCTATATTTTTTAAAATCTCTAAGAGATTTCCCTTCAATCTGAGATTCCTTATCGGTTTTTTGATCTCACCATTTTCTACTAGGAACATCGCATCCCTGGGTACTGTAGAGAACTCTCCTTCACTCATGTTTGTAAATCTGGTATACCAATTGGATGTGAGGTAGATCGTTGGTCTAGAAGAGGTTGAAATGAACTCATCTAAGCTGTATGAACCGGTGTTGAAACGATAATTAGACGGGATCGGCATCAGTGTTCTAGGATTTTCTTCCGTACCGGTCAATCCCAGTTGGGTTAAATTCGAGTTCGAAGTCGTCTTCGGTCTTCTAAATAATTTGAGTTTTAACATACCTAAAAACTTCCATAATTTGGCTGTTGAAGTATTGTGAATCAAACTGTTTAATTCCCCATCCTTGATTAGGCAGGTTTTCTTTGAAGGAGTTCCTTCATCATCGAAGGGTCTGCTGTTCAGGCCTTCTTGTATCAATGGATCCTCGGTAACAGTAAGTTCTTCTGGACCGATCTTCTCGTTCATCTTACCTTTTAAAGGACTCATCCCGGATACCATCATTATGGGATTGGTTCCATTGAGTAAATTACCAAAAATATTGGCGGCTACAGTCGGTGTCATTATCAGATCATAGGTCCCGGCTCTCCCCTCTTTAGAACCGACACCTTTTTTTGCTAAAATACCGGCTTTTCTACCGGCTCTTTCAAATTTTTTATCGATATTGGATAATTCCCTAGTTACCACTATATCCTGCCCACTGCTGTCTCTTCCATTGAAGGCTCGAACAGTTCCTCTACAGAAAGAGGATCTGTATATCCCTCCGTTCCCATAACTCGTTAGAACCCCGATCTTCGAACTTTCTGAATGAATAACACCCGATACTCCGTCGGCTCCATTTTGAAGAGATGAATCGATGGTTTTCTTTACAAGTTCTGGAGCTTTTTCATGGAAATCTTCTATTTTATCATCGTAGATATCTAGAGAGCGATATGATGTATAAGATCCATCGTCCATACCCCAGTAGAGTTTGTTCTTCGGTAGGTGTTTTAAAAGATCAACGTGTTTAGGGACGTTCTTTTTCACTCTCTTTACATCAGGGTCCTGGACAGTGAGAGTGTTGATCTTACCCGTTAATGAAAAACGCGATTTTTTTGTAAATAATACATCTAGATAATAACTACTCCATTCTTTGTTCACATCGATAGAAGAGTTCGAAAATCTGATCTGGTGTTTTTTCTGGTCTATCAACTTAGCTATAGCTTCGTCGGCTCCAGCTTTTAAGGCGGTTTCGACTCCAACTTTTAACAATTCCTCTTCAAAATTATATCCGACCATAGCTATCACCCCAACCTCACATCTCTTATTCTCAAGTAAGGTCCTCCCGTAGATACACTCACCGGCTGCATGGGGTCGCTCTTACCACAGAAATTCATCCTGTATTCATAGTCCTTTGAAACTCCCTCAATACTGTTAAGGAGTGCTGGAGTTGTGAGTTCTAATGCAGGACGCTTGATCATCTGGTCTTTGACTCTTCCGTTCTTTATTAGATATGCTTCCAATCCTACGTATTTACTGTGGTACCGTCTATCATCTATGTTCCATTCGGTGAAACTCTCTATAAGCAGACCTTTATCGATATCCTCTACTAGTTCTTCTTTAGTATGATCTCCAGGTTCAAAGAAAGTGTTCGACATCCTTGGGATGGGTTCTCTACTGTAGGAAGATGATCGAGCCGCTCCATTGGAGTGAGTTCCAAATACAGAAGCGAATTCTCGGTTAAGAAACAGTTCGTTCAACTGCCCGTTCTTTATGAGATACCTACTTCGGGCTTTGACGCATTCCTCGTCGTAAAGATAAAAACCAGGACTTCGATTTATGGTAGGATCGTCTATGACTGAAACATCATCGCTTCCTAATTTGATTTCAGACTGTTTTAGATCCAAGGGATCTTGATCATCGATATCCAAAAATTCATCGTAAAAAGATCCCCCTGCCTGGGCCTCTTCTCGACCAATTATCCTATCGCTCTCGCTGGGGTGTCCAACATTTTCATGTGCCATTATCCCGGAGACTTCAGGACCCACTACAACATCTATATCTTCGTTTATGTTGACACTCCGGGATTTTTCCACGGTACTGACAAGTTTCTTACTCTCACTGACCACGAAGTCGTGTATATTTTCCTCTTTCAGCCATTCCCATCCGGAACAAGCACCTAATCCCAACATCCTCTGTTCACTAGAATCTTTTACTTTTGCGTTCAGAATGGTGAATAGTGATATAAATGATTCATCGGATCTGATATTAGAACCATCGGAATTTACGATGTATTTGTCTTTAGAGTTGGTATGGAGGAACAGTATCCTGTTCTTTATTTTGTTTCTGATCGAAAATCTTTTAGAACCTGATCTTTTGATCCCCTCATCCAATCGTTTCACATAATCTTGCTTCTCTTCCTTTGATATATCTTTAAAAGGGATGTTGACAGGAACTTTCCAGGTATCTTGGACTGTTTTCTCTTCAGAAAATTCGATAGGTGTTTCTCTTTTACTTAGTTTTGCCATCTTAGAGATCGATTCGACCCTGTTCTTGACCTCATCTTTGGTCAGAACATCGACAGATCCGAAACCTACACAACCATCGACGAGTACCCTTATCCCTAAACCTCTGCTCGATTTCTCTTGGATACTTAAAAAATCTCCATTCCTTGCAAAATAGTTCTCATTCTTTGAATTTACGAATCTTGCTTCTACATATTCTGCACCTAAGGATTCACCATAATCTACAGCATGATCTGCAAGTGTTTTTCCATCCATGGTCTTCACTTCACCTATAACTGGGGATAACTCATTAGATATTTATTGATTGTGTGACCACTATTGTTCTCATACTTGACTGGGTACGTCTATGATGTCCGATATCTGAATCTTATCACTAAAAAAACCCCTATCACCGCTGAAAATCTATCCTTTTTTCTACTTTGGACTGAACATTATTTAAAATACTCCTACTGCTTGTATTTATAACGGGTTGAAAATGCCACCGAGTGAAATAGAAATAGATACACAACGATTGAAGTCAAAAGCTAAGCTTGACGATATTAAAGAATCATACGAGACCATCGAACAGGCATTAAATTATAAGATAGGTGTCGGGACCAGGATGGATCAACAAAAAGATAATTTATTTTTTTTAGAAGTAGTGATTTCACTTTGTGAATATGATGATGATCTAGAAATTGAAAGTTTAAGGGGAAAGCTAGGAGTTCTGAAAGGGTTCGAGAAGCTCGGTTACACTGTAAGAATGGAAGAGGATAATTCTATCATATGTGAGAAAGATGTTCTAGAAGCAAATATATATGAAGAATATAAAAAGTCTAAAATTATTTTAGACGATCTATCCTGTGTACCATAGTATAGCTTCTGCAATTTCATAAAAGTCACTGCCAATTTTTTAAAAAATTTTAGATAAATTGACCTAAACTTACTAATATATCGAAAAAACTTTATTCAATAAACACAATAAGTATAAGGATGGATGAGATAGACCTAAGGTTGTGTCTTAAACTATTTGACAATTCACGGGTCGTATATCGAAAACTTGCTGATGAGGTCGACCTTTCAGTTAATGCTGTACACAGCAGGATCAAGGCACTGATAGATAAAGGTATAATCGGAGGATTTCAGGCAAACATCAGCTCGACAGCCCTGAATGGATCATTGAGATTGCTCATCCATGGTCAATCGACATCAGATAGTCTCGAAGATATCAAAGAGGAACTTTCATCTGATGAGAATACTTTCAGGATGGTATCTACAAGCGATCATTATCTTTATATTCACGGTTTGTTGAAGGACATCTCGGAGATGGGCAAATATATTGAAACGATCCCTGATAAAACAGGTATAAATGATCTAAATCTTTTCATACCTGATGTTCGAAAAGGAAACGTATCTAAGAGTTTCACTTTCACAAAAACAGATTATCAGATAATAAGATCACTTCATAATGACTCTAGAAAATCTTTTTCAGACGTGGCTGATGAATTGAAGTTATCCACTAAAACAATACGAAGAAGAGTAAATAATCTTGAAAGAGAGGGAGGAATAGATTATACTATAAAATGGTATCCTGTTTATTCAGACGACTTCATCGGTATCTTACATGGTGAAACCACAGCCTGTAATAGGGGCAAGGTATTATCTCGTATCAAAAAGGATCATTTCCCCCATGTCTTCGATATGGAGAAGGCCAGCAATCATCCGAATGAGGTTATATTCAACGTATGGGCAACAAATCTAAGGAAGTTGCAAGAACTGGAAAGATATTTTATAGAACATGAATATTTCAAGTTCATAAAAATAAAGATGTTCTATGATATTGAATATTTTGAGACATGGAGAAATCAACTTATCAAAACAAAGGGCTGATGATTCATTTCTAAATTTTTTCTATATGATAGGTCTCTTTGTTGAATCATCTATTTGATAAAGGGGACACATAATAAATCGTTTTCAATGTTTTTATCTCAAAATGTGTGAACATAGTTTTATATCGTTTTCAAGCGTTTATAGTTTATAAAAAAAAGAAAGGGGGAACCTGGGAGGGTCGTCCTCTACATTTCTTTTTTTTTATTATACATTAGATTTTCACTCTGTTATAAGATTAGTAGATCTTTCCTGATAACTCTAGGTCCGTTGAATAGATGATCTCCCATGTTTTACTCTATTAAATATTGTCCGATATATCAATCCTTTTTCTAAAATAGTCGTCTTCAATTCGAACTACTGTAATCTTTTTTGATTTATATATAGAACAACACTTCAAATACTCGTGTTCTTTCCCTATTTCAGAATATATAGTAATGAAAGCAACACAGGTAACCTTCAAGTGTGAGAAGACAGCTTTATAGTATGTGAGAAGTTGGTCTTAGAAGACGAGAAAATATATATTAAGAATTATCGTGCTAGAGTTACAATAAGGGGTGAAATGTATGTTGAATAGGATGATAGAAGTTGAAGGATTGATCAAAAAATATGGTAAATTCACCGCGGTAGATGGAGTTTCTTTCGATGTTAAGAGGAGTGAAATATTTGGACTTATAGGTCCAAACGGTGCAGGAAAAACCACTACTCTCCGCGTACTCTCTACACTATTAAGGATAACAGGGGGTAAAGTAAGCATAGCAGGTATAAATCTAGAGAAGAAACCTGAAGATATCAGGAAGATCATAAGCTATCTACCTGAAGATGCCGGTGCCTATAAAAATCTCACAGGAAGAGAATATCTTGAGTTCATGGCAAAATTTTTCGACGGTGGAAGAAAGACTCGAAGGATAGTAAAGAAAGGTATAGAGATAGCAGATCTAGATGAAAGGATCGATGATAAGGTCGATACTTACAGCAAGGGGATGAAAAGAAGACTCTTGGTAGGTAGAGCATTGATGATAGAACCAAAACTAGCGATTTTGGATGAACCGACCTCCGGTCTTGATGTTATAAATGCCCGTGAGGTGAGACAGATAATAAAAGGATATGCAAAAGATGGAACTACGATATTATTGTCTTCTCATAATATGTTGGAGGTCGAATTTTTATGTGATAGGATATCTCTGATAGCTGAAGGTAAGATAGTTGAAAGTGGCAGGCCAGATCAATTGAAAGAAAGGTACGGAGCGGAAAATATCGAAGAAGTATTCACCAAGGTGGTAAAATGAGCCTGATGAATATCACTAAGAAGGAGATCAAAGAATTATTGACTGCTTCAACGATAGTCCCCATCGTAGTTATAGCCTTGCTGTTCGCCTCTATGGGTAATATCATGGGAGGATTCATGGAAGAAGCTGAGGAAAAACCAAAAATAGGGGTGATAAGCGAAGATTCCGGTAAATTCGCTGGGATGGCTATGTACGTACTCGAAGAGAACGCTGAAATAATCTATAATGGAACCGATATTCAGGATGGTATAGCTCATGCTACCGAAAATGGAGGAGCAGCAGTCTTGAATATTCCGGCAAATTTTTCTTATAATATAGAGAACAACATAACAGGAACGATCAACGTGGTTTGGATAATGAGAGGTGTAGGTATGATGGACAGCGTGTCCTCAGGAGTCGTTGAAGGCCTGATCCAGAGCATAAATAACTATATTTCACAGGACCTAATAGTGGAAAAAACAGGCATGGATCCTTACCATATTCAGAATCCGACTGTAAAAGAGGAAACTATAATGTTCAAAGACAAAGAGATGGAGGGTATAAGCCCATCCGTCTTAGGTGGGATGTTAGCTTCACAATCTATCATGCTGCCGATCGTAACTATGATGCTGATAATGATGGCAGGAGGTGCGATCATATCATCGATGGGTATGGAGAAGGAAGACAAGACACTCGAAACTCTGCTTACGTTACCTATCAAGAGAAGTACTATCGTAACTGGGAAACTGATCGGAGCAGCTTCTGTTGGTCTATTCATGGCTGTGATATACATGTTGGGTTATGGGTATTACATGCAGTCCCTTCAGACTGCTGAACTGAATCTTGCCGACTACGGTCTAGGTCTTGGATTTATCGATTACGTTTTGGTCGGTATATCATTATTTTTAGCATTGATCGCAGGTTTATCCCTCAGTCTTCTTTTAGGTACGTTTGCAAAGAATTACAAATCGGCTCAGACATTACTCTTTCCCGTTACAGCTCTAGCTATAATTCCGATGTTCGTTTTCATGTTCACTGACGTAGGCAACCTTCCACTACTATTCAGAGGAGTGATGTATGCTATACCGTTCTCTCATCCAATTATAGCTATGAGATCTCTTATGTTCGGGGACTATACGATAGTTATCGGAGGTATTTTATACAGTGCTATCTTTTCTATAGTGATGGTTGCGGTCGTAGTTTGGATATTTAATAGTGACCGATTGATAACTGGGAGGATAGGTAAGAAAGAAGGGGTACTTGATAAGTTATCTAGGTAAGAAATATGGGGTGAAAATATGGCAGAACGTAAAAGTTACAGTTCCGATTTCGACGAACGGTTAAAGGATTTCGAGGAAGAGATCGAAAGCCTTGGTGATCGAGTCGAAGGGAAAGTAGAAAATGCTGAAAAGCGTTTCAAGACGAGATATGAACCAAAATTTGGTCTGTTGAACCCTCTTTTATGGGGACTTGTGGGTCTATTTCTATTGAGCCTAGTGATTTTGGGTTTAGATGCGACAGGGGGTCGAATCGATAGTGTGATCCTATCAGAATTTGGCATATTCCTTTCAGATAATTTGGCTCTATTTTTCGGTTTGATGCTTTTCTTCAACTATTCGACTTACTTCTCAAGAAAGTATCCTAGGTCTTTCAGATACCTCTCTCCTTTTACAAACGCTGTAGGGATAATAGTGATGTTATGGATATTGGCCAATATATTTTTGATAATCAACCTAGAAGTGAACCTAACGATCATCGAAAGTGCAGCAAATTTTGTTATCGATAACCTACTGGCGATCTTTATAGTGGCTATCCTTCTAGGATTTTTGTACTTGCTGGTAAGGAATCAAAAGGAACCAAATAAAGATAAAAATTTTTATAAGAATTCAAATGGATACGATTTCTCAGTGAATAGAGGTGATGAAATGAAAAGACTATATCGTTCTTCAAAAGACAAACTACTAGGAGGATTATGTGGAGGTATCGGCGAGTACTTTGACGTAGATCCTGTGTTAGTTCGAATAATTTGGGTGATTCTAGCTTTTGCTTCTTTAGGTACTGCTATTTTGATTTACATAATATTATGGATAATCGTTCCTAGAAATCCTAGACATCGTTGGGATTGACTTCATTCAATAGTTGTCTTTGTTAGAAAATCTTAGGATATCCTATCTGGAATCAGTACGTAGATCAAAAAAATTATGATGATCCTTTAAAAGGCTCAGGACTATTAAAAGTCCAAAATTTAAAGAAAACTATGGAAAAAAACTTCCATTTGATCCTTCTATATGGTAATTTCTAATTTAAATTGAGTACATTCCTTTAAATATACACTAAACTTAACTTTCTTAAATAGGAGTTCGTACAATCCATAGGGAATAGGCTGATATGATATAAAGATTTGATCAAATTTGTAGGTCTAAATGTTCATGATGGTATCACTAAAGTTAAAGATGTTTATTTTCCAGGAATAGAGGGAAAGTACACTCAAAAGTTAAACCCAAAGAGGCCAGAAATATGATAAACGAAAGAGATAAATCACAGGATAATGAAAGGATACACAGATTACATGTTCCATTCAGGATGGATATCGATCCCATGGATAAGCTCCTTTTGATCAACTTTGAAAAAAATCCCGACGCTCTCTATGTCGGTTTTGAGCCCCAAGTGTTTGATGATGATATCAACGGAAAAGGGCATAGTGTGATTGGATGGCGAGTCGATGGAAAAATCGATGTTTATCATCAACCAAGCTTAGACCTTGATAAGAGAAAGTACGATATCGCAGGCAAAGGTCTTGCTAATATGGTTGAAACTATGATGGAAAAAGCGGATTTTTACGTTTCTAAAAATGGAGTAAAGGCTTCGTACAAATTCAAGGACATCGAAAATCGTGATATCAGTATAAATATAACTGAAAAGAACGAAAAAAAGAGAAAGCCTTTTGGCCTTCTAGCCCCCATGGGAAGCGTCGCTAAAAACCCATCTGCACTTCCGCTTGTGCTTTTACACGACTTTTATTTTGTACGGAAAAAGAATACATCTATCTCTATCTCGATAGCGGGAAGATCACACAAACCCGATGAACTACCTATCCCCATCGACTTTACTAAAATGCTTTTTACACGCTACAGTCCCGATCCTTTAATATTGACCTTTAACAGAGAAACCGATGAGCTTCTGCCTTATCTTGAACTTCAAACAGGAATAAATGAAATCTCAACAGAAGACCTCCGCTATTATATCGAATGGGTGTCCGGTAAACCACGAATAAGGAGCATCGAGAAAACCAGCGGAAAACACGTGGTCAGGTTGAAGTTCGATCCATCTTTCCCAGATATCCATGATATTGAAGAGGATTCAGGCTTCGAAGGAGAATTCAAAATAGAAGGGGACCCGTCTACTGGAAAGATCAGAGGAGAGTACGGAATCGAAAAAAAGGGAGACAGCCTAGAGCTACAAATGATACCCTCTTACGGGTGGATCCCCAAGCCTGACAGACCATCATTGAAAATGTTGTATACCTTAGCTAAAATATTTAAGAGATGGCCGTCAACCTACAGATGGACCGCAACGATAAACCAGAATGAAAGCGGTGAATTCTTCATGAGATCTACTTGGAACAGGAGTAAATGAAATAGAAGCAGGAAAAGATGTTCAAGGATGCGTTGAAAAATATGGAAAAGGTGGTGCATATGGTGATTCGCTGTGATTTCGACTTTGGGTATTCCAGATGTGGATCCATTGACTGAAAAATACAAAAAGAAATCGATAAAGGAATTAGAAAAAGCTACAGACAGATTTTATGAAGGATTGAAAAGAGACGAATTACCATCACCTACCGTCTACGATCTTGTTTGGTTCAACGTATGGAAGATGAACGTTGAAGTCAACAAAGAGGGAATTCCAGCAGACTATGATTACTGGAAAAATCGCTTTGTAGAAAAGCTCACATTATACCAAAATCTTTGGAATCGAATAAGTGTTTTCAGTTGGCAATCAAGAGTTTTTTAAAACGGATTATTCATCCTCGAAAAAGGACTACTACAGAGGCGAAAAACAAAAAATATTTAAACTGTGTATTGCATGAGTAATACAGATATAATGCCCACGAAGACTAAAACCCTGAATGTGAGGATAACTGAAGAACAATATGAAGAGTTGGAAGAACTTGTGGAGAGGGGAGACTATACCTCAAAAGCAGAATTTATCAGAGAGATCATCAGAGAACGGGTAGATGATTTTTCGAGATTCTTACACGAGAAAGCTGAGAAAGACAGGGACAAACACATCTCTATCGAAGAGTACGGTGAAACTAGAGGATTAGAATGAGTTATTCTGTTTTTCTTCATCCCGATGTTGAAAAGTATCTAGATTCACTTCGAGATAGTGAGAAAAAAAGATGTTATGAAAGTTTGAAAAGATTGTCAAAGGATCCCTTTGAACCCCGTTCTAGATGTGACATAAAAAAGATGAGAGGTCATAAGACTTTCTACAGATTGAGAGTTGGTAATCACCGCTTTCTATACGTGGTTAAAGATGATGAGATTTTGGTGGAGGAAGCTTTCAAAAGAGAAAAAGGTTATTGAAAGAGGGGCTCTAGTAAACTTATGTGATTCAAGATTGGAGAATTTGAAATATCTCATTTTTCAGCTAGATTTAGAACATCAGTTTATATAGCTTATATCTGTTCAGATCACTAGAGGGAAAACTAAAATGAAATATGTGAAAAATATTCCACCAACCGATAAAGATCTAAGAAACTCTTTATTGAAACAAGGATGGAAGAAGATAAAGGAACCTTCAAATCTGCCTATTGCTATTTTGATGTCTGTTCCGTTCATGTTTCTTTGTGGCGCAATATCTTATATTATCGTCCTTCAATTCACTGATATATTCGCCAACATCTTATCGACTGGATCATTTTCTATCACCATAAGATTAGATTACATACTCTTCGCGTTCCTTTTGATCTTATCCCATGAACGTATACATGCAGTATTTATCCCTAATTTTTTAAGATCCGACGATACATACTTTGGAATCCGTCCCTGGGGTGGTTTTGTCTATACAACTCAGAAGTTAGGCAAAGCTAGGTTTCTTTTGATCAGTGTCGCTCCATTTGTTATCATATCCGTTCTATTACCTATCATTTTAGGTTTGTTGAATTTACTCAACGGAGTCATAGCCGCACTCATTTTACTGAATGCATTCGCCTCTTCAGTTGACATATTGTCCGCATCTCTGATATTATTTCAAGTCCCAAATGGAGCTATGATTGTAAACAACGGATTTGAAACCTACTATAAATAAAACAAGGGAATTTACAAATAGTGTATTAACAAAAAGTACCTTTTTTGAATCTTATTATTGATTAAAATCCCTATAGTACCTAAAAAGGGTGTTCATATTATTTGAAATCAGAACATTATTTTATATACATATTTTTCCTTATCCTATTCGAGGGTGAGATCTATAATATAAATGGGAGATGAGATAGATGAGAGACTCTATTATCGAAGTTAAGGATCTAACGAAAACTTACAATGGAACCAAGGCCGTAAGAGGAATATCATTTTCGGTCAAAAAAGGAGAAGTGTTCTCAATGGTCGGTCCAAACGGTGCAGGAAAGACCACTACAGTGGAGATATTAGAGTGTCTTAAAACACCGTCCTCAGGGCATTGTTCCGTCTTCGGCCATGACATAAATAAAGATGGCTATAAAATAAAAGAAAAGATAGGGGTGATGCCGCAAGAGTTCAACACTTTTGAAAGGTTGACAGCAAAAGAGAACATAAAATTGATGGCGGACCTATTCGATAATAAAAATGTCGATAAGATCATCAAGCTTGTCGGTGCCAAAAAGTTCGAAGATAAGAAATTCTCCGATCTATCGGGAGGGATGAAAACAAAAGTAGGGATAGGTATGACTCTGGTTTCTGACGCAGACCTCATATTTTTAGATGAGCCGACCACTGGTCTTGATCCTCATGCTAGAAGGGAAATCTGGAAAGTGATCAAAAAATTGAAAAAAGAAGGAAAAACTGTCTTTTTGACTACCCACTATATGGAGGAAGTAGAAAACCTAAGTGATAGGGTTGCAGTGATAATCGATGGAAGGATAAAGAGGATAGACTCGGTAAAAAATCTTGTAGATGAGCATGGAGGAGGAGTCAAGGTCATCGTGGACGATCATCCAAAAGCAGTTGAGTTGTTAAAGAACAATGCAGACGAAATATTTGAAACGGATGATAGATACGTTACTGGAATCTTTGACTCTAAATATAAAGCGAGGGGTACTATAAGTAAACTGTTCCAATTGGACTGTGAGGTCGAAGTGAAAGAAGCTGGGATGGAGGATGTGTTCCTTAGGCTCACAGGTGCAAAGATAGATGAGAAGGGGGAATTGGCATGAAGAAAGTATATACTATCTCCGTAGCATTAACTAAAAATTGGCTCAGGAGTAAATTTGGAGTCTTCTTCTCATTTTTGTTTCCAGTCGTACTTCTGTTGATGTTCATGGCCCTTTTCGGTGAAGGAGGCCCAGTCGAGGATATGGAACATGCACCTATAGATCATTATCTTCCAGGGTTGATAGCTACGTTCGTGATGGTCAATGGTGTCTTAGGTGTCACCATCAATATAACTGAATACAAAAGGAACGGTACTTTGAAAAGATTGATAGCATCTCCGTTGAGAAAGAGGGATTGGGTTTTAGCTAATGTAGCACAACAGACATTATTGGCCGTGGTCATGACAGTAGTGATGATATTGATAGCTATAATTCTGTTCGATGCTCAAGTCCACAATGCATTTTACAGTTTAGGGTTTATCTTCGTAGGAGCTATAGCTTTCTGTACTGTCGGCATGGTACTTGGAGGACTGTTGAAAGATTCGGAGGCTGCCAGCGGTGTAGGAAATGCTATCGCTTTTCCGATGATGTTCTTATCCGGTGCCTTCGTTCCTTTTGAGATGATGCCAGATTACTTACAGGTAGTAGCAAGATTTTTACCGCTTTATTACTTCTATACCGGGCTGCAGGAGGTGATGGTTCTAGAGAACCCTAGTGGAGCGGTGACAGGTTTCTTGGTGATAGGCATATTTGCGATATTCTTTTTGGTTTTAGCGGTCACCACGATCAAATGGAAGGACATGTAAAAGGTTAAAAGATGACATGGAAGAAAAAACTCAAAGAAGCCTGGTATTGGTGGTTAACGATAACACTAGTGGTATTTGTGTTCATCAATATCCTTGTCAATCTCTTGTTTCCTGGACTTATGAGAGTGATCGGACCATTAGGTGAGGATCCATGGGTCTTGGAAATGGAATATGGAGGGGTAAATATCTATCTTCCTTGGCTAGGTATACTCATACTGTTAATGATGATCATATCTATAAGTTTAGCATCGAGATCATCCAGAAGCAGGAAGAAAAAAAATGAGGTCCAGAAGGGGATGGAAACCTACGATGAGACTCTATTTTCGAAATGGTCTACACTATTACTTTTTTCCATAACAGTGATCTTTATCTTACTATACTTTTATCAGATCATCGTTGGGCCTATAGGGACCGATCCTGCCCCGAACTGGTTTTGGCTTGTAATGGCCGTATTTATGTTAGCGATTACCATCAATTTCGGTAGATTGACTACAAGAATTACCTCTGCAGGTCTCACTGTAAGCTATGGTATATTCAAAAAGAGGATACCGTGGAGAAACATCGAGGATTGTTATATCGATGAAGCCTCAGCGATCAGATATGGAGGATGGGGCATACGGTTGGGGAGAGTAGGTGGAAGATGGAGAACCGTCTATAACGTCATCGGTGGTCCAAGAGTCGTAGTTTCATTAAAAAAAGGACGGATAAGGGAGTTAGTGTTTTCAACAGAAAATCCAGAAGAGGTTATTGGAGCCATCGATCGATACTTGAGTACACATTAACATGATCTCATTACTATCTTCAAAAGATATAAATATTCTACAGAGATATACTATTTCATGGTAGGGAAGAAATGGCAGAGATTGGATCCCAATGTGAAGAAGGTTTGGTTCATAAGTGGATTCCTCATTATCTTGATAATCACTGTAGTGTTAGCACTAATACTACATTTTGGTGTAGAACCTGCGGTGACCAATAGTTTGTTTATATCTATCGGAGTCGGTGTGCTGCTTCTTATATTATTAGTCATTTGGATAGTGATGTTTTACAATAGATATATGTTTCAAGTTCAAAAAGACGGTATAGAGATAAAAAGAGGTATCCTGTGGAAGAAGGACATAACGATACCTTATGACCGTGTGCAGAACGTTGACATAGACCGAGGTCCAATCGAGCAGTTGGTAGGTATCTATAATCTTAACGTATTCACTGCCGGAACGTCTTCTGAAACTCAAGCGATATTTGGAGCAGAAGGTTATCTTCCCGGAGTGAAAAATGCGGAAAAGGTAAGAGACACGATCTTGGAGAGGGTGCAGGAATCTGAGGAAGACGGTCTCGGTGGCAGGAAGAAGAAAACACTCGGAACAGATGCCAAAATACTGGAAGAGATCCTAAAGGAATTGAGGAGCATCCGTAAGAAGATGGAGTGAAGGATTGAAAGTTCTAAGCAATATTTTATGATGGTGGAAGTTAACTTTCAGGTACTATAATTTGGGAATGGATCCAGTATAGATAAAACGGGACACTTTTTTCACATAAAATAGGGCGATAATGCTTTAAAAAAATTGAATACTTTGCAACTTTCTATTGAGCCTGTCCAGTATATTAATCCCAGGACTAAAAATATCGGAGGAAAACCTGGATAAAGACACTAAATTTCACGCTTTGATTGAACATAGGTTTAAATCAAAATTACTTTCTATTGGAACAAAAATCAAAGGTGGGACCATGAAAACTAAAAATGTAAATGAGTCGGTAGTTCAAGATTCTATTGGTAAAAATGAGAACCAACTTGGTAATGAGGGATATACGGAGAAAGTATTCTCTAAATGGATGTTCCTGATATTAGGCTCTATAACTGCTATATTCTCTTTTATCGCCGTCTATGAAATCATGATTGGGTGGCAGTGGACTGAACCTTTGCCTCTCTGGTTTTGGCCTGTGATGGCTTTATTCCTTCTTGTGATAACGATCAACTTTTTTAGATTGACGATCAAGATCGATCATGAGTACTTAACAGTTGGATATGGTGTTTCCAAAAGTAAAATTTCCTGGGATAAGATAGAAGATTGTTATCTTGACGAAACATCGAGCTTCTGGTATGGAGGATGGGGCAGTCGCCTAGGAAGAGTAGATGGAAAATGGAGGACCGTTTATAACGTGATAGGTGGTCCAAGAGTTGTAGTTTCATTGAAAGAGGGATGGATAAGAGAAGTTGCATTTTCTACAAAAAATCCAGAAGAGGTTATGGAAAAGATCGAATATCATTCCCAGAGATTTTAAATTTATATGACGCGAAGATAATGAAAAAAAGGATAAGTGATAAAGTAAAGGGGTTATATTCAAAAATTCTAAAAAACAAGTTAATGACGATATGTGTTCTATTTACAATCATTACACTGTTTGATATTATAGCGATACTGTTGGGATTATGGCCACCAAAAGAAGATCTAGGACCGTATGTTCACCTCCTAGGTAGATTTGCCTTGATTTCCATACTCGTTGGTGGATTGCAAATTTTTGATATTCTAGCATCAAGGATAAAATCAAAGTTAGTGATATATGCTGTAACCTTCCTTCTGACCTGGGGAATTCTTTTCGTTTATCTTTGGATCCAGGATCTCTTCACAGAACTGCATCCAGATGCATATATAGACATGTCTATTAGTTATGCATTCATGTATGGTCTTTTAGGGATAGTGATTTTTATTTTTGAAAGGACGAAAAAAGCTGCCAAAAAAAGATAATCCTTCACCGATTTTAAAGCGGAAACATAAGATTTAAAAATTGAGATAAGTAATGGGCTACCTTAGAGGATCAAAATGAGAAACAGAAAACCGGAGCAGATCATATTGAAAGATGGGGATCTTATCGATGGTGAAAGGGATCATATTCGAAAAAATATGATGTCTACTAAAATGGTAGATTACACCCAACAAGCTGACGATGAGGGGTATGGATAACGTCTAATAAGTACCATCTCCCGAGATGGAATTCATCACTTGGTAAAGGAAAAGCCCAGATCCTGATATAATCAAGCCTAAATCTTGTCCTGATTTTAAACCATGTTAAGAACATCAATTTATATATCAATTTATCATAAACCTAAATAGATATAGTCATTTAATTGACAGAGGGATGATGATATGAATAGAGATATTATCGAAGTTCAAGATTTAATAAAAAAATATGATGATCTCATCGCTGTAAAAGGTATTTCATTCAAAGTAAAGAGTGGGGAGGTGTTCTCCATGGTCGGTCCGAACGGTGCAGGAAAAACCACAACCGTGGAGATCTGCGAAGGCATAAGAAAACCGACTTCCGGCACTATCCATCTATTTGGAAAGGAATTCTCAAAAAGATCCAAAGCGATCCGAGAAAGGATTGGAGTACTTCCACAGGAGTTCCGGTCCTTTGAGAGACTTACTGTAAAAGAGACCTTGAAGTACTATTCATCGTTATACAAAAATAAAAGGGACATAGATGAGATAATTTCACTGATGGATCTAGAGGACAAAAAAGATGAACTCTATATGAACCTCTCAGGAGGATTAAAGCAGAGAGTGGGGGTAGGTATGGCCTTGGTGAACGATCCAGAATTGATATTTCTAGATGAACCAACAACAGGACTCGATCCAAGGGCTAGGAGAGGGGTGTGGAGTGCTATAATGTCTCTGAAAGAAGAAGGTAAAACCATATTTCTAACTACACACTATATGGAGGAAGCTGAGTATCTCGCTGATAGAGTTGCAATAGTACATCAAGGACGCATAGTCGGTCAGGGCAGTTTAAGAGAATTGATCTCTGATCATGGTGGTCACTATTCTGTGGTTATGCATGGGTATGATACCTCCAAGATCGACATATTGGGAGAAGAGGCTTCTGTCGATTCAAAGAATAATGTATCATTACCTGTTCACGATCCAAAAGATATATCCCATATATTATCTAAAGTCATGCAGAATGGAGTTAAATTCGAGAGTATAGAGGTCAAAAGAGCAAATCTTGAAGAGGTTTTCATGAACCTTACCGGGACTACCATCGAGGAGGGTGATGCTGCATGAGACCTATCGCAATCATAAATGATTTTTTAGCCAATTTGAGGATTTGGTACCGCTCCAAAGGAACCGTCTTTTGGTCCATAGCATTTCCTATATTACTGATGTTGATATTTGGAGCTATATATCAGGGTCAAGGTGACATTACGGTTTCTCTATATGTACAAGATCTTGATGGATCTGAAATCTCTGAGCAATTCATCCACTCTCTAGGTGATCAATTACAATTAGAGGATATACCAGCCGACGTCGATGGAGATGAATATATCTCTGAAAATAACATCCGTGCTGCATTGATCATCCCTGAAGATTTCGGAGAAGCAATTTATAGATTTCAGCAGGGTTCTAACGAAAGTATATCACTAAGTTTATCACTCGATCCAACGAGAGAATCCATCAACGGTATCATACGTGGCGTCGTAGCCGGGACCTTACACGGATGGAATAATGAGATCACCGGTTCTAGGGATGTACTTACTTTTCAAGAAAAAAGTGTAGCAGCTGAAGAGTTCAAGTTCATCGACTTCTTTATGCCGGCAGTCGTTGGTATAACGGTCATGACATCTACAATATATGGAACCATCTTTAGGAACACCAAGTATCGAAAATGGGGGATATTGAGGAAACTTTCTACGACTCCATTTACACGTTGGGAGTACTTGATATCTAAGATGCTTTTCATGACTTTTATTTCATTCGTGTCAACATTTCTGATCATATTGGTAGGTGTCGTAGTTTGGGATATCAGTGTTTCAATAGATCCATACTTGTTCATTATAGTGTTATCAGCAGCCTTCGCTTTTTCAGGTATGGGTATGATAATATCTCGATTTGTTAAAGAAGAAGAAACTGCAGATTCCGCAGCCGGTGCGATAACTTTCCCACAGATGTTCCTTGCTGGTACGTTCTTCCCACTTGAGGTCATGCCCTCATATCTGAGCAGTTTCGCAAGAGTGCTTCCTCTTTATTATGTCAATGAAGGTCTTAGAGATTCTATGATATACCAAGATAGTTCTGGTGCTTTGTTTAATACAGCAGTGATATTCACGATAGCGGCAGTATTGTTCGTGATCGGAGCATTGGTTACAAAATGGACGGAATGAAAGTTGGTGTGATATATGAGTATGAAAAAAGTGGAAGATTCTATCGAAGAATACTTTAGAAAAAAAGTTCGAAATGACAAAAAGATCAACAATGCTTACCTGTTGGTTGATTCAGAAAAAATGGGGATCCATATCAACATTGCTGAAGGTAAAACAGGTGGTAAACCGGCTGATCCCCGACAGCCGAATTATATGGCAAGCGTAGGAAAGCTGTTCACTTCGACTCTTATCAGCATTTTGTATGAGGATGGCAAGATATCTTTCGAGGATAAGATCAGTAAATATCTAGATGATGAGATACTTGATGGATTGCATGTGTACAAGGGTACCGATTACACAGATGAGATAAGGATAAAACATCTATTGAATCAAACCTCTGGTTTGCCTGACAGTTTCTGGCATCTGCTGGAAACACTTCTTGAAGATCCAAATATCAAGATGAATCCAAGAAAAGCCATCGAATGGGGAAAAAAGAATCGTAAACCACATTTTCCTCCTGGAGATAAATTTCACTACACGGATACGAATTATTATCTACTGGGATTTATTATTGAAGAGATCACAGGGATGCCTTTTTATGAAGTCCTCAAAGAACGTATCTTTAGGCCGTTAGATATGAAACATTCGTACATGCTCGGTTATTCTGAACCTATGGAAGATCCTGGATATCCTTTGGCAGATTTTTATCTGAAAGGTAGAAAGATGACCGGTATAAAGATATTTGATGATAATGGCAGCTATGCTGGGATCGACTATGCAGGCGGTGGAGTAGTAGCTCCCATGGCAGATCTGTTGAAGTTCATGAGATCCCTGGTGAACCATGAGATCATCGAGAAAGAAACATTGGATATCATGATGAACGACAAAGCCAAATTCGGACTAGGCATCGATTACGGCTATGCGATATGGATGCTGAAGAAGATCCCGATATTCATGCCTGAAAAATTCAGTTCATGGGGTGTGGTCGGTTCGACAGGTGCTTTTATGTTCTATCATCCCGAGTTAGAAGCATATTTTATCGGTACCCTGAATGACACCTATTTCGAAAGAAAAGGAGTCAGATTCATGCTCCAGATCATGGATAAAGTGATGAAATCGCAGTAAATTTTTGAAGTAAGAATCAGTCTTTCATATGTGGGAAATCGTGGATATATCACTTTGAGATCAAGTTATAGCCACATAACTGATCAGCAACAGCACCACATTGTATATGGCATGTACGGTGATGGGAACCGTCAGATTATCTGTCCGATCGTACAGGGTACCGATTATCAGGCTCACCACGGTGATCAACATCGCTCCCATGATGATGGGTAATAGTGCTCCGGTATAGTTCCCTAGGTGCAGAGCCCCGAACAGTATGCTGGCCGTCATTATGGACGGGATTGGGCCAAACCGCTGACGTAGTCTCCCCTGTATAGCGCCCCTGAACAGGAGTTCTTCTGCCGGAGCCACCAATATCACCGATAGGAAGGCCAGGGCTAGCAGTATTCTAGGGTCCGCCGCGGCCATCTCCTCCATGGGAGAATCGGGCATCAGATCCAGAAAATACAGTATCTGCGATAGTGCTATGGCGGTTACCAAGGTCAAGAGGATCCCTCCTGCGATGTGGATGATATCTGAACGAGATGGCATCTCTATGGGGACTTGGATGTTCCTCTTTCGTATGTAAAAGATCGCTACGAACAGAAAACCCAACTGACCTATTATCGCGATACCGATCAGGACGGATGTTGTTTCGATGTCGAACCCCATTAATTGTAGAGGTATGAGGAACATGATCCCAACGATGACGGATATTATAAACGCTAGTAGTGTTATTCCTATCACTTCAAAGAGCATATGCACGGAAGTCTGTTCATTCTTCTTCATATTGTGCGGTATATGAAGTCTACGTGTTATAATTCTTTACCCGTTATATCTCCCCACACCCTTGCACAGGACATCCCAGCTCGTTTTTCCGTTCAAAAACCATGGTCCTTTCCAGACGGCATGATCTTTAAAGTATCACTTTTGATATAGATCTGTGCCTATATTTTAGGTTCTGAAGAGTTCATCACACTCTCTATCGCTTCATCTTTAAGAGGCCTTGTCAGCTGGAAAATTGTGTAATACAGGATAGCTAACCCCAAATGTATAGCGAACGTAATAACTAAGTTCATGCTTATACCCATAGTCATCCTATGGGTCACAGATGCTATGATACTTGGATATATTGTGATCGCTGATATGCTGGTTTATGGGGTGCCCGTTCAAGCCTTAGTCCAGATTTCTGATTATGCCATTCTATTTGGGTTAGCTGTAGCTCTTCCATACATGGCCGATATGATAAATCGTTGGGATTCCTTAGATCGCCTTGAAAGATATATAACATCTTTTAAGAAGCCTTAGGTACACTCTTCTTTAGATTATTTATTTACAATAAGGAAACTAATTGCTCATATATATTTGTAGAAACTTTTGACAATTATAACAATAGTATTAGGATTGTAGATATATGGAGAAATGTGGAAAATCCTATATTAAATTAAAAAGCACTAAATTCGAACTGTTATAAAAAGTAAAAAAGTACTAAAACTAATTTGATGAACAGAACACACAAAAATCGAATTTCTGCAATCAAATATTCTAAAAATTATGGATTTAGACAATATCTTTATATATTAGTGTTAACTATATCTAACATAATGTTAGAAATTGAAAACAAAATGTGCGAAATAAAAAACATGGTGGTTTAGATGGAAAAAAGAAAAAAATTGGGAGTGAACCTGATATCAGGAGCTATCCTAATGCTCCTAGGCTTGTTCTACGAAATAGCTATGGAAGTACATATTGTTATCACGGTTATTTTCGTCTTTGCTGGGATCGCGATAATAGTGGCATCGGTTTTAAAATATACCGTCTATGGAGAAGTTTCACATGATGAAAGGACTAGAAAGTTGGGAAGCCATGCTCTTTCTGTCTCTTGGTTTTTAACTTTCTTGGCCTTGATTGGAATTTTTTGGGTCGATTATTTTGAAGCGGTCGAACTAACGGTTCAACAGTCGAACACAATACTAATTTTAGTTATGACATTGAGCGCTGGGTTTTTACAATTGACTTACAGAAAAAAGGGTGATATAAATTAGAACGAGGATCAAGGAATATCGGGCTAGATACGACCTTACGCAAAAAGAGTTAGCCGAGAAAGTCGGCGCTAGGAGGGAGACAATACTCTATCTAGAAAAGGGGGAATACAATCCCTCACTAGAACTAGCTCATAAAGTAGCAAAAACTCTCGATGCTAGTATAGATGAGCTTTTTATCTTTGAAGAGGAAGATGATGTGGATCTTTGAGATAGAACAATTGCTCTAGATCGATATTGATTGATAGAGATACGTGCTAGTCTTTATCGGTCTTCTAGGATTACTGCCTATCGTATATCTACACTATTTGATATTTTATTTTCCTACTTCGCCAACCTTCAGTTTGACTAACCTGGAGGGTGAAGAAGCCTTTGTGATCAATAAAATAAATCCTGGGACATCTCAGGAAAGGTTAGACTAAATTAAGGAAATAAAGTGTAGAGTGTTACAGCGGACAGTGAGATAGAGGAAGGAACAAAGGTAATAATAACCAAAACAAAAGGTGTACACATTGAGGGTGAAAAGCAGATAGAGGGTGTCTGAGGCTAATCCTTGCTTGAGATATGTTCTATCAGATCAGCTATCTCTTACTGTGCCCTCATTCCTTCCTCGAGTATTCTTGATTATCTACTTGATCTCTAGATCTTCAACTTTCTTAATTATAGATGATATTATATCTATAATAGATGATTTCTAGATACTACAAACCGACACACTGAGGAAAATTTATAAATAACACCTTAGTTATCTAACTAACAGTTAGTTAAATTTGTTAACTAACGATTAGTTAGGAGAAGTCAGGATGAAAGATAAAGAAACCGATAACGAAAAAAAATTGATAGACGCGGCTGGAAGATTATTTTCTGAGAAAGGATACAGTGAAACCTCCATCGATGATATCTGTGAAGAAGTAGGTGTAACTCACGGCCTTTTCTATTATTACTTCGATTCTAAACAGGACATAGTAGAGGCGATAACTGCAAGATTGGTGGAAGACATCACCGAAACATTAGATGATATAACGAATGATCCAATATTGGGTGCTCAGGAAAAATTCATGAAGTTGTGGATACAGTCACTTCAGGAAAAGAAGGAAAGAGCGTACTTGACATCGGTTTTGATGGGTGATTCACCTATCTCTAGATTTGTTAATCAAGTGTACCACGATGCCGTCGAAGCCATGGTTCCATATCTAAAAGAGATAGTAGAACAGGGTGTTGAAGAAGGTGTCTTCGATACCGAGTATCCTGAACAAACGATGAGGTTTTGGATACATGGGAGATTACATCAAATAGAGAAAGTGTCATGGGATGATGATGTCAACGAAGTCTTCAAAACGATCAAAGCTGAAGCCCACATAGTAGAATGTCTATTGGGCGCAAAAGAGAATTTTCTGACTTCTTTCTATTGTGAGTATCAAGATGAAATAAAGACGTTCTTAGAAGAAGCAAAGGAGAGTATATAAAATGAAAAAAAACCAAATCCCCGTTATGAAGATAAGGGGCCTTACAAAAAAGTATGGCGATGTTATCGGTATAAAAGATCTTGATTTAGATATCTACAAAGGGGAGATAATGGGATTCTTGGGTCCCAACGGGGCTGGAAAAACGACTACGATCAGAGCATGCCTCGGTCTTTTGAACAAGACCGCAGGGGATGTGAAGATATTCGGCTTAGATTCCCATAAGGACTCTCTTGAAATATACAGGAGAACTGGATATCTACCTGGAGATTTTGGGATGTACGAGGATCTAAAGGTAAAAACCATCCTAAAATTTCTATTATCTCAGAGTGGAGTATCCGATGAAACTAAGATGAAAAGATTAGCCAAACGCTTAGAGTTAGATATGGGAAAAAAATATGGAAACCTTTCTAAAGGTAACAAACAGAAAGTTGGTATTGTTCAGGCATTCATGGCTGATCAAGATCTTATAATAATGGATGAACCAACTACAGGTCTCGACCCGTTGATGCAGCAGAAGTTTTATAAGCTGTTGAGGGAGGAAAGAGATAAGGGTAAAACCATATTCATGTCTTCACATATCCTTGCCGAGGTGGAGGAGGTCTGTGATAGAGTCGCTATAATCAGGAACGGAGAATTACAGGTGATAGAAAAAATTGATTCGTTGAAAGAGAAGATGGGTAAAAAATTAAAGATAGAATTTGACAATCACGTTGATACCAGTATATTCAAAATGGAAGGTGTGGAAGACTTTGAGATAGATGGTAAATGGGCTACCATGATTGTGACCAAAAATCTCGATGAAGTCATCAAGAAGATCTCAAAGCAAAATATAATCAATATGTCTCTAGAAACTTTTAGTCTAGAACAGTTATTCCTCACGTATTATTCGGACGGAGGAAGTGGCCGATGAGATCGATACTTGTAGAGCTGAAAAACAATTGGATAGGTTACTTGGTCTTTCTAGTAGTGATGGCTCTTGTAGTCGGAGGGTTTGTGCAAGCGTTTCCCTCCGTGGGTGAGGCCTTTGAAGACGATCTTGAGGGTTCGGAGAACATAGAGATCAGTGTCGTAGATCGTGAAGATTATCAAGAAATAACATTAGAATGGATAGAAAAAGAATGGGCGCACAACTACACGTTGAAGGTCGGGATGATCCCTCAGATGTTGGTTCCAGAAGATACAATAGAAAATATAACTGAAAATAACTACACCTACGATCTG